>Ga0209589_1001038_pt1 | contig 43657 bp, 20 predicted proteins | sample CowpeawhiteBW_FD_187525 | JGI IMG/M metagenome (GOLD analysis project Ga0209589, IMG submission 187525) | Root nodule microbial communities of legume samples collected from California USA - Cow pea white BW (SPAdes) (version 2) | ecosystem: Host-associated > Plants > Roots > Nodule | place: USA...
TATATATATATATATATATATATATATATATATATATATATATATATATATATATATATTTTGAACGTGTGATCGAAAATTAATAATGATTCAATAATAATCTAATCATAAGTAATACGATAAATTTAACAAGTTTCAAATCTTATTAGAGTAGGTTTTATATGAGTTTAATACCATTTTAAGAAATAAATTTTAGTTCTAACTCAGATCTTATAAAACTAATTTCTAAAATAAAATTTATATTCCATTATATACTTTAAATCATATATCATTATTAATGGACTTTGTAATGGTAATTATTATAAATCAGATGATGGTTTGTGTTATGATGAGAGTTAAAAACTGTTATTTAATTCACGACCATTCCACGTGTAAAATGTGATAAGAATTTGATGAATAATACGTAAAAATAAGATGAGAGATGTGAATATGAAACTGATTATGAAGCAATAAGTGGGACATTCGTACGTCTGACATTTTGCAGCATGACTCTAACCAGTTTCTAAGTGGACCCATTAACACTGCACACTCACCTAAACCCTTAATTCAATCATTCTTCACACAATTTCTCTTAATTACTTAATTAACAATCCTTTTATGAGAATGAAAATGCCTATGGAAGATTCGGTTGCTGAGATATAGTTTTCCAATGAAGGCGTGATAGTTCAACATATGTACTGCAAGAAGAAAACAAAAAGGAACAAAAATGGCTTGCTTGACCACAAACATCAACAACATTAATTCAGTATGTGTTGCTTAATTAGATGAATACATAGAAAGTCGTAAGAACAACGTTTGCTGCAACCAAGAAACACAGCGAATACGAAGAAACACCACACACTCTTTACAAGTCCTATGTCTTTGTCACTTTACCATCAAGTCCTCTCCACCATTTTCAATTTCTCATCCAACTTTCAGGGATATATATTAGTTTCTAATATAATATATATTTAGTCACAAATTTGAGTTTTCCCTTTTCCAATATCAAATTGCTGTTATTAGAAACAATCTTATTCCATTCCAAATAAACCAAATGTAAAACTTTATCTACGGAAGAGCAAGCAAAAATCCCTAACTTAATGAGTAAAATGTGAATAATTATTTATATACTTTAATGCGGAAGAGGCATGTGGAATCATATCATGTCGTGATAATTATTTAGGGTCAGGCCATAGAGAATTTTGTCGTGAAGCCCTAAAATTCAACGTGGATGGCCTGTTTTATGACAGACTAGCAAAAATAATTAATTTGGATAAGATGAATTAGTAATCACTTGAATATAATACTAGGGAAAGAAAGTGTATAGTTTTGGTTTCATACTTAATAAACTGGTTTAAATGTTAAAATTACAAGAAAAAAGTAAATGGTAATTGTACGTGAAAAAAGCTTTGTAAAAGAAGTAAAACAAATTTTATAATTCTTATATTTCGAAACAAACTGATCCTACTTTTCTGTCAAAAGTTATTGTTAATGGTAAACATTCAAATATGACCGTTTTAAAAGAAAAGGAAGGATACTATTACTTACACAGAGATGTTTAGTAAATAGAGTAAATCATGAATTTTAATAAGAAGGCACACGAGGTTTAGTTATTTTTTAATGAACACCACGTTCCTATCATCATGTAATCGAAACAAAGTTAACGCATATGTAGAGTAGTTAATTAGTTTGTTTAAGAACATGAAGCTCTGTTGTTGAAGTGTAAAGAATAAAATTTCATGAAAAAAGTATATAGAGAATAATGAAATAAGAAAAGTATAGGAAGAATAAAACTTTATGACAAACATTGTACGTGGTAACGCGGGGAACTAGTTCTAAATTTAAAATAAAATAAAAAAATTATGAAAAAGCTAACATGAGAAAGAAGGTATTTATTGATTTATTACTGGAAAAGTAAGTGGAGCCCGCCCTAAATGGTTGGGTTCCTGAATTACTAATTTGAAGTTTTAATGAATGAATGGGTTGAGAGGTGATAATAAATAAATAAAATGCGTGGAAGAAGAGAAGTAATTGAGACACGAAGGAAGTTCAAACTTTAAGAAAGAGGGACCCAATATCCTAAGCATGAAAATGCTACAAAACCATCCACGACGTATGTGAACTCACCCACTATACCAAATTCCCCTCCTTATATTCTTCATTCGTTCTCCATCAATATTCATCACAACTTTCTCCAAACACAACTATGAAATTAAAACCCAGAAGACCAAAATCAAAGCAACCACCACTCTTATTCTTTCTCATTCTCTCACTTTTCTCACTATCCAATGAGGCCAAATCAACCGCCACCACCACCCTCACCCATCAATTCAAAGAAGCCCCCGAATTCTACAACTCCCCAGACTGCGCCTCCATCACCGACACCCAAGACAACCTTAACAACCACCAAAACGCCGACACCTACATATGTTCCGAGGAAGCGGTCCACGTGGCAATGACACTCGACACAACATACATCCGGGGATCCATGGCGGCGATCCTTTCGGTCCTCCAACACTCCTCCTGCCCGCAAAACATTTTCTTCCACTTCGTCTGCTCCTCCGGCGCGTCCCTCCTACGCGCCGCCATATCCAACTCCTTCCCCTACCTCAACTTCCACCTCTACACCTTCGACGACTCCCAAGTCTCGGGGCTCATCTCCACCTCCATTCGCTCGGCGCTCGATTGCCCCTTGAATTACGCACGCTCCTACTTGCCCAACCTCCTTCCGCTGTGCGTGCGGCGCGTGGTGTACTTGGACTCCGACCTTATCCTCGTCGACGACATTGCCAAGCTGGCGGATACCCCGTTGGGGGACAAGGCGGTCCTCGCCGCCCCTGAATACTGCAACGCCAACTTCACCGCGTATTTCACCCCAACGTTCTGGTCCAACCCCTCGCTCTCCCTCACCTTCGCCGACAGGAAGCCCTGCTACTTCAACACGGGGGTGATGGTGATCGATTTGGAGCGGTGGCGAGAGGGGGATTACACCACCAAAATCGAGGAATGGATGGAGCTTCAGAAGAGGATCAGAATCTACGACCTGGGTTCTCTCCCTCCCTTCTTGCTTGTCTTCGCCGGCAACATCGCCTCCGTCGATCACAGGTGGAACCAGCACGGTCTCGGCGGCGATAACTTCCGTGGACTCTGCAGAGATCTCCACCCTGGCCCTGTTAGTCTCTTGCATTGGAGTGGCAAAGGTAAACCCTGGGTTCGATTGGACGCTAACAGACCCTGCCCTTTGGACGCGCTTTGGGCACCCTACGATCTATTGAACACTCCCTTTTCTTTGGATTCTTGAACACCATTCTTCACATTCATTCCATCATACATATATAGGATCCATCCAACGATCCATCATATATATATACACACAACTATACATACATATATAATGGTAGAGTATATATATAGTTATAGAGATATATACAATACATTTTGAGCTTAATTTCCGATTGGTTCAATGCAAGGGTGACAAGATTTTTGTTGTAGAATGGTACAGATTTGAAGCGAACATAAATAAGGCGATGCTGATTCAAACTAGGAAGAGGAAAGGGTGGTGAATTTTGAAGTGACAAGCAGTTGTTGTTGTTGTAATTGTGCTTTTGTTACTGTATCAACTATCGAATAACTGTGCATAGAAAGAGTTTCCGTATTTTGGGTGCGTGAATTCCTCAAATTTTTATTTCAACTTGATAATAAATTTCTGTGTATATATTTTGCGTTCGAATCCTCTTCTTTTTCTGCCCCACTGTAATAATTCGAGGTTAGTTTGGTTTTGATCTCATGCACGTGGATGTTTACTTTAGTTTAATCTAGAACACTGGTTTGATATGATTTGATACCACCGTATTGGATTCCTTACTGAACATGGCCCTGAGAATAACATTACTATGCAGATCTAACCATAAAATCAAATGCTTTTAAGGTAAATAATAACAAAAAAATCATTAATTAAATATACACATTTATTTTCATTGAATAGTTATTATAATTTATCGAAAGACTGAAATAGCAATAAATATGGATTATTAATTATACAAGAAAAAATTGTTTAACTATATTAATTTGTTGCCTGAATAAAAGACACCACTGATTCTTTTGTTCTTTGACACTAATTAATTAACCTTTTGACTATATTGGAGTTTAGAAAGCATTTTATTTTACATGACAAAAAAAAAATCATTTTCTTTACACTTTTTTCAATGTTTAAATCTAACACGGTAAACAATAAAAAATATCTGAGGGTCGTAATATATATTTTACTTATTCTTCTAGTTCACAACTTATAGCAGCTTTAGCTTAATTTTTTTGCATAGAATCATGTTCGTATGTTAACGTTAATTGATCTATGTTTATTTTCTTTATTTCGCAACGGAAAGCAAAGTATTTTGTTTACTCGTGTACTAGTTTAACTTAAAAATAAAGTACTATAACATCAATTTGAAAAAGAAAAAAAAAAAAAAAAAACCAAAAAAAAAAAAAAATAAAAAAAAAAAAAAAAAAAAAAAAAATAAATTAAAAAAAAAAAAAAAAAAAAGCTAACCACAGTGATGGAAATCGACAGAAGGTCAAAGTCAAATTTGCAATGAATGTATGATATAAATACTTGCCAACCATCACATAGAAACAAGTCTTGTATAAAAAAATTGAACAAATAATGACAAGTTTCTTTGAAAAAATCATTCTTTTGAATTTATAAATTGTTTTCTCTGCATGAAAAGGATAGTAGGTCAATGACTAGTTAATAATACTATTATTAATTTACTGGTTATTAACCTGCGAGAAATTTTGTTAATATTCTTAATTTCCGTTTCAGCGTTTCTCATTCAATAATCCCGTTGGTGGTGACGAAAAAACCCATTTGAACCATAAACATAAAACAATTATCATTGATCCATTTAGCCTTAATATTTAATTGAAAAAGGAAAAAAGAAAAAGCTGTGTCGGTAGACGAAGGAAAGAAACGTGCGAGAACGTCAAGATATCTGTAAAGATGAATGAAGCTTTCCATAGTAACGCGTGGTTGTCAATAAGTGGTTGAAGATGGTGTATGTCAGTATGTGATTAATATCTTCATATTAAAAATTGATATTAATTGTAATATTATATGTAGTTACTTTTATCTTTTATTTTGTATATCTCAAAATTAAAGAAAATATCTTTTTAGTGTTTATTTGGAAGGAAAATAGAATAAAATTTCGAAATATAATATAGCTATTTATGAACTGTTGTCTTTTCACACAAATATGTCTCCTTTGATACATCTTCTTCCTTCCAATTAATACTTGCAGTTACTGCAAATGTCTCGATAGATATTCTAAATAGACTACAACAATAAGATTTAGAGCAAGTTGATCGGAATATTTAAAATTATATAATATAAAATTTCTAAACTCATGTAACTTATATTATTTGTATCTGTACAAAAAAATAATTTTGAAATATGTGTATAGGGTAAAGATAATTACATGTGTTATTGTTGTTATGTTAATATACAAGTGCGATGGTAATAAGTGAATTTCCAATTTTTGTCTAATTTTATATGTTTTTTATTTAACTAACATATAAATGAGAAAAGTAAATAAATAATAATGAGATTTCATATATTTATCTCAAAATCTTAAAATTATTTTGTTAGAACACTTACATCACTCTCAACCCAAAACCTTAAGGTAATAAATTTATTGGTCTTTATTCTTATATAGTGCTCCACTTTCTCATTTCTAATCAATGTGGGACTTAGAATCACACTTGGATTTCTAACACATTTAATTAAGAAAATAAATATCATTTATAAAAGGACATTTTAAAAATAAGGTCTACTTTTGATCTCGGAATATTAATGGATATAAACAATTGTAATATTTTTTACTTAGGGTGTCCATTGTTTTTTTCTATAACATTTTAACTTCTATTGTGGGATACTTAGAAACATTTCATGATGTTCCTTTCTACGAGAAAGTCTTATGACCATAATAAATAGGCGCAGTAGTTATTCTGACACTAGGTGATGAAAAATTGATGAATTTAATTTTCAATTTTTTTCTGCTGGTTAATAAAATATGATAAAAAGATTTTTATTTTTTTTTATAATTGTTGTGTGTATACATTTTGTGTCTTCTTAAACATAGCGTTTTCATGGAGAAGCATTCCAAAAACTTGTAATACATTATTTATGATACATTCTCTCTAAACCATTATAAAAGTTATATTTTTCAATTATTGTAATCTTTGAACCATTGTAAAAGCTCTTTCATTGAACCATTAAGAAAGAAATATAATTTTGATGATAAGATTAAAAGAATTGATACATAAAAGTGAAAGAAATGATAGTATATGTTAGATCTAGCGTTTACCAATTGTTTGATTGAATGCTTACCATTTGGTCAAAAGTTATAACTGTTAGTCAGGGTGTAATTCTTTCTACTTAAGGTATGTGTCCAAATGCTATGATTCGATTGTGACTCAGTCCACCCGGCCTCCATCATGAAACAATTGATGTCACCCACAACAGTTTATAGTTGTATGCAAAATTTATAACATTCGTGAAAAAAACCTTACTAAACCCAGTTTTTACCTTTGCCTAATCTAATCTTAATGTACATTTTCCTACAAGCATAACTACTATGACTAAACAATTTAATCTAGTTTACATGAATATAAAAATAAAAAAAATCATATGATACAAAAGATAAAAACATTTAAATATTCTAACTCATGTCCTTATACTCACAAGTTTATAACAAAGATTTCACATTCGTGATCTTATGTTTAGAGTTTTGTATTGAAATAAATTGTTTTATTATTATTTTTAAAGGCTATTTTAATTAACGGATTAATACTTTAGATTAAACTACTTCCTTTTAGGTTTAAGTTCTCTCGGATAACATTTTACTGTAGTTATTAATGTATGAAGTGTTTGTTGACATGGTATTGCATATTTAATAGTTAGTGTGAAACTTTTACTTTGCTACTTAATTAAAAATCAATATTAATATATTTTAAAATAATTATTATGAAGACTACCAAACTTATAACCTATAATGACATGAGATGAGATTGGTTCATAATCTATTTTCTGACTGATTAAACTATTATTCTACCTAACTAAAATTTGGTCTTAGTGATAGATACTAGCCGAATTGGTTGGGCTGTCTCACATGGAAGAATTTCAGTGATGAAAGACCCAACAATATTTAATTATTTTCATGCATTTGTCCTTTTGACAAATTAATTGGCTTTACCCAACAAAGTCGTAGCTTTTTCAAATTAATGCATTCATTATCTATTTTTAATTCACCTTGATAAATGTCTTTTAATTAAATTCATTTTCTTTTTTTTTTACTCACTTCACCGATATCTACTGGTTTCTCATCACACGAAACACTGATACAACGCATTGCAATTTTGTAGCAATGCCAATCTATTTAAATAAACAAAATACTTTCTCTTTTTTTTTTAATCTTCATTTTCAAATTTTAAGATAACATAAATTGTTTTTTATCATTTATAATTTTACTTTTTACCTGACATTTTATTAATTTATATATTGGTTTATTTATTTTGACAATATTTTATAAATTTTTACTGGGATCAATACAAATTATTGTATTTTCTTTATTTTTCAAAAACAATGTTAAAATATCAGAAAGGGCAATAAGGGATTAAAAAATTATTTAGGGGAGAATTTTAACTTAAAAAAAATTGTGACGTCAATTTGTAACTGAGACTATTGGCATTGATTTAGTCGTTTAAACGTCCAGCTAAACTTTTTCTAAATTAAGTTTGAATAAAAATGTAACATATGAGACTTGACCATAACTCTTACACTTTTTTTTTTTTCTAGGTTAGTAGTTACTTCCTGCACTCCTCCAGATTTTATCTACATCCATTTCGTATACCGAATTGAGGTACACTTAGAAAAATGGAGGTGTAAGAAGTAGTAGCCCTCTAAAGCATGGGCCTCTCTTAGTTCCAAACCTTTCTCCAATTGTACTGAACCAACGATCACCTCAGGTTTGCACTGGAACATTTTTTTCCAATCTATTTAACTTGTGTTACAAATGAATTTACACTGGACTGGTAGGTTTTTAAAACCAATTTGTCTGATTCAAAAATAAATTCAATTTTTAAAACAATCTAAGAATAGTATTATTTTATTAAAAGCATATACTTTTTTGGAATGTAACTGTTTTATTTTACTTGAATATTAAATTATGTATTTCATTTTTCAATAGTTGACTAAACATAATATTTTCAAGATCTAAAAAAATTAGTAAAAGAAATAGATTATATCGTATATAGGTTTATTTATTTATTTCGTCTACCTAAATTGAATCATTTGTTTTTATTTACCCTACGAACTTTACAAAAAATAAATTTGTGATGACATTTTGAGTTATTTTAAGAAAGTTGGAATTGATGAGAGAGTAACAACTAAAGGTGACTTTTGCGGAAACTATGCTACGTGAAACTTCCGACATTTAAAAAAATCAAGAAGTATAATATTTTTATTTACTTTAGCAAAATATTTATAATTTTTTTTTTACATTAGGTAAAAAGTAAAAGTATAAATGATAAAATATAATTAAATAAAAATTATAATCTTCCAAAAGTAAGAGACGGTGAATTAAAAAAGAAGAGATATGGAGGGTAGTTAATAGTTACATTGAGCAGTTTGACATTTCAGTGAATAGACTTTCGTTCCCACTTTCTTTAACCCTTTCTTGGGTTCAGTCGGAAAATGCAAAGAAGTTGGAGATTTTTGTGCGCTCTTGAAATTAATTAAAGAATTTGCTTTGCCAAAGGTGAGGTCTTAAGTCGGTCTCTCAGGCAATTTCCTTGCAATTACATCCCCATTGTTCATTTCTTCATACACTTCAAACTTCAAACTCCTTTTCCAATTTCACACTAGTTGCATCACCCAATTTTCTTAGTATATAATCAATTAAACACACCACACACCCAACAAAACAAAACCCCTTGTAATCGTAATTGCAATAACAAGAATCAAGAAGCTCCAACAATCATGGCATCTCTATTCTCGTACAAAAACTTGTTCAAGATGATAACCTTTCCATGTCTAACTACTCCCAGGCCCAAACCATTACCATTACCGGCACCGGCACCTCTTATTGGGCCTCCCGGCCCAAAAGTCGAAAACGGGCTGAAAGACGTTTTCGATCACTTGGACGTTGACAAAGACGGGAAGATCTCGAGCAGTGAACTAACGGACTACTTTGCGTCGGTTGGTGAGTCGGTGAGTCATAAAGTGGCGGAGAGAGTGATAAACGAGTTTGACTCGGACGGTGACGAGTTGCTGGATTTCGGGGACTTTGAGAAACTGATGAAGCAAGATGAGAGTAAGGATGTGGAGGATGTTCTACGAAGCGCGTTCGAGATGTTCGAGGTTGAGAAAGGGTGTGGCTGCATAACTCCAAAGGGGTTGCAACAAATGTTGCGGCAACTCGGAGATGTGAAATCGCATGATGAGTGTGTGGCCATGATTCGACCCTTCGATCTTGACGGCAATGGCTTCCTTGATTTTCACGAATTTCAGCAGATGATGTCCCCAACTTGATTCTTTCTTAGCTTTGTTTACTTTGGTTTCTCTCTCTCCCTTTCTCTCTCTCCAAACAATGTGTAAAATGAGAGTGAATGCTTTCTTGACGGAAGATAAAGAAAGAAACGCAGTTTCCTGTGTCATTTTGGTTGTTACGTTACTCCAACGGTGAGAATTTTATTTCCTCCCAAATTAAATATGATATACTTATAATTAATTTATAACTTTTAATAAAATTAGCTAAGCCCATATACTTTGCTAATTAGTAGTGTCTTGAAGGATACAAATTAGCAGAACAAAACGTCGTTAGATACTTAGTTTGTTGAAAAAAAATATTTTAAATTTTATGCAAAAATGTTTTGCTTAGACACTTATTAACCGTTTGACTCGTGAATTTATAAGTTTATAATTTCGTATTGAATTGAAGTAACCGATATAATTTATTGTCAAATTATTTTTTAAATCTATAATTTAATATTTTTTTTTTATAAATTTAAATTGTCACCGGTTTACATATTTAGATTCGTAATATAATTTATTCATAGTTATTTTTACTGAAAAGTATTTGTAAAATGAGTAATTTTTAATTCTAAATATCACGATTAACATTTTTTATGTTTCTCTCACAATTACATATTGAGAATTAGGATACATAACTATACTTGACGATTTTATTTAAATATTTAAATATTTAAATTAGTGGATATAAATTACGTGTCTCAAGTAATTTTCGTAATCCCTACCCATTAATTAACCTGTTTATATGTAATAAATAGAATAATTATTTTGAACAAATATATTTCTGTTACACTTTTCTCAGCACACTCAATTTTACGTTAGTAATAACAATACATTGTTTTGAGTAAAAAACAAATAAAAAATCATTTTTATTTCTATACATGTATGTTTAACAATAAATAAAGAGAACATGATTTAACTTTTACGTAATATATGTTTTTCCAATTTACTTGTTTTAACTTCTTTATGCATCATCAGAAAATTTTTACCTCTACTCTAATATGTATTAATTATTACAACCACACTTTCGCAATTATTATTATTTTTTCTATGGTATATCTGTTTTCTTATTAGGCAATATAAATGTGTACAGACACCAAACCAAAGTTGATATTAGACAATTTAGATCATGACCTGCATTTAGTGGACGTATTTGATTTGTTTTGTCATACTATTTTCAATTAGCGCTTACTATGATTAACTATTATAATTATAATTAAAAATACCATATTACTTTACTTTATTTTTTGTTTTCAACCTTCTACAAAGGATTTTAAAATAAATAAATGTTTCCATAACTAATTTCAAAATATTAAAGGGAACATGGTTAAACATTATTATATTTATAACTAAAAATAAAATATAGAATTAATAAGCATACATAAAACAAACTAAACATGTTGGTGTTTGAATTTTATCATTTTTTAAATAGGAAGAAAGTAGGGGCAGGGCAGGCTAAGGTCATGGTTAAAGCAATTGAAAAATTATGAAGTATTACATCAGCAAATGTCTTTGTCATTATCGGTTCATTCATTTATTTCAACACACATTTTAGTAGTTTGATTTTCTTGACAGTGTTATTGAGAAATCAGGATTTTATTTATATAAGGTTTTAATTTTCATACATTATCGGTATAAAAGAACTATATTTTAAATTATTTATGGATTATATATCCAGTGGCCGAGCTTCTTGAAGCTCTAGGGAGCCTTGGTCCATCCTATCCCACCGATATTTTTTAATACAAAAGAGTCATATAAGAATAAAATAAATAAATAAATATTTTATTTTTATATATTTAAAAATTAATTTAATATTTTTTATTAATATATTTTATTCTAATAATTTATATTATTTGGAATCGCTGATTAAGTACAAAATTTATAATAATTTTTAAATTCTAATTCTATCATGAGAACCCATAATAATAATTCATTCATAATTAGTACCGCTAATTTTAAATAATAGGTTGTTTAACTTGATTAACATATTTATTAATATTATAGTTAAGTTTATCTATTTATTTTCTAAGCCTCAATTTTATCCTTGAAATATTACCCTCTCCTAAATAATCTTCGAAGTGAATAGTGAGAAATTACTTGTGAATTGTATAAGGTGATGCCACGAAATGAGGGGGGTGTAATTGAGAACGTGGAGAATAGCTTTTAGGGCCTGGACCACCACGAGTCGCATCGCATCGCCACGAATCGTTCGTAGCGATTAAAAAGTGAAGCGACACGAGTCACCACGGACGCAAGGAGAAAGCGCCAACGGAAAACCGTTTATGACATTTGGTTAGACTCACGGCTAAAAATAATAACAGACACACTCCCTCTTCGCACAAACTTCTCACACGCTCCTGGTTTCAGATCGGAGAAGAAATGGCGAAATCGAGCGCCGACGATGCCGAGCTTCGGCGAGCATGCCAGCTCGCGGTTGAGGGCACCAAGCAAAAGGTCATTCTATGCATTCGGACCGTCAAGACCCACGGCACGTGGGGAAAATCTACTAAGATTCGTCAAATGGCTAAGCCTAGGGTTCTCGCTCTATGCAGTACGCGCCATTTCTCTCGCACTCTCTCCCTATTCACTCTCTTTCCACATTTTTCGATCAACGCCGGAATAACTTTTCACACTTCTAGAACCTTCCTCGCAACAAATATGTGAATCGTTGAATCATGACTTGTGTTGCCAAGCGTGGTCTGTTTATGTTTCAAATGTAGCAGTTTTGCATTCCGTGGCTGTCGCTCAAAACATTTAAAATGTAGTACTAGTAGCTGTGCATTACGTGCTCGTTTCGTCTCGTTGATGATACGTCTCTAGATGTTTTTTTTTCGGTTCTTATGTCTTATTGGCTGTTGTATTACAGACTATTGAATTTACATTTTTACAAGTAACTATAAGAAAAAGGAAAAAGGTTAAAACAAGTTGAATTTGAAGGCTAAAATCCATTTATAGACTTAATTTTTGTAGAAACCTTTTCACCTAATTGTTTTAACTTATGGAGTACGGCACAATTTACTTCATAGGACTTAGCTTGTTTTTAATCCAGTTAGTTTGGCGGTTTCAGTTTCATGTTGACATCAGGTGTGTATGTGATTAGAAACTAAAACTATGCATCCCTTATTTTAGCATGTGATTGCCGTTTTTTTCACTTTAATAGTGGTATAAGTGGGAGGAGTTAGCATTTTGAATACTTTAACTCGTAGTCTATTCGTAACTGGTGATGTTATGGATAGGTGATTGAATGTCGTCACTTCATCGTGTGTTACTGTGGTGATAATTTGTTGAATTCTGTATTTGTTGCACTGTTGGTGACAGAATGTTATTTTTTGTAGCAAAAGCGAAAGGTCAGCGGACAAAAGCTTTTCTTCGAGTTTTAAAGTATTCAAGTGGAGGGGTGCTTGAGGTAATGTCCTTCTCTCCCCAATTCTCTCCTTCACTGGTAGCTCAATAAAGTGAAAAGTCCTGCGTGTGGCAGACATTTTTTTGTTTTGGCCAAAATTTTAATTTTTTATGACCTAACTGAAATGATTTTTCCATCTTTTGCCTTTTCTGTTACTTTCAACTGTAATGTATAAATCTTACCCTTGTTTAGTTTCATTCACCCTTGCTGCATCGGTTAGTTATCCCTTGCTTTATGTGTCAAATAATTGCACAACCTTAGTATAAAAAAATAGATAAACTGAAGCCGACTAACTGCACAGTTAATGTTAGCATAGTCTCTTTCTTCCACCTTGAATTTGTCTTAACTGGAGGTTTAAGCATATTTCTATTTACTACGAAACTTCTTGTGTGCTGCAGCCTGCTAAGTTATACAAGCTGAAGCACCTCTCAAAAATGGAAGTTGTAACAAATGACCCCAGTGGATGTACATTTACACTGGTAATATCCCATTCTTTCTTGTTGTCGTATCTTACTGGTTCTGAATACAATGTTCCCAGGCTGTGGAACATAACCAAATCGAGATGCAGCCAGTTTCTATTATGAAGCTTCTTTCTAAATGCCTTTTGTATCTCTCTGTTATGTCTCTTTTTATTTGCTAATGCATATATATCTTATAGGGGTTTGATAACCTTAGAAACCAGAGCGTGGCTCCTTCACAGTGGACAATGCGCAATACGGATGACAGGTTATACCGTTAAATGTATAATTTTGAAATGTAGGGTTTGATCCTTTATCATTTTCTGTCAGGAGAGTGATTTTTGTCTCACTACATCTGTTACTCGTCTTATAGAAATCGCCTCCTGCTTTGTATCTTAAATATCTGCAAAGATGTCCTGGGTCGCTTACCGAAGGTTGTTGGTATCGATGTTGTGGAGATGGCTCTTTGGGCTAAGGTGAATAATGGTCTTCTATTCACTTAAGTTCAAAGTTGATTTACTGCCTTTACTGTCACGCTGCAATCATTATTTTGTATTAGATAATTACTTTACTTTATTTGTATTAGATAATTACGTTACTTTATTTTGTATTAGATAATTGCTTTGCTTTTTTGACTAATATAATTACTCTGTATTTATTTATCTTTATGGATAGAGTGCGCCCTGTCTCATCAGTGATCTAGAAGTCCTTGATTTTAAGCTGATGGCGTTAACTTCGAAAAATAGTTACTGGGTGACTGATTGCTGTTAAACACACTATTGATTTATCCGTTTATTTATTTTAAAAATGTGAAATAGGAAAATACACCTGCAGTTTCCGCTCAAAGTAACGAACACGGTGGTGCTTCTATTGCATCTTCTGTGAATGAATCAGAATTGAAAGTCTATGTTGAAAAGGAACTTGTCTCCCAGGCAGAGGAAGAGGACATAGAGGCTCTTCTGGGAACGTAGGTGCTATCATTTTCTGTCTTAATTTGTATCTGAGGTTTAATATCTGTGATGAATAAGGATATAGTTCATGTCTTCTCTCTGCAAAGGGCTGTTGCAATGTCATAGAAACTCTCTCTCTTCCCTTGCAAAGTTCTGTCCATATTTTGTGATTAATATTGATACAGGGAATTCATGTTGTAGTAACAGCAAGATGTGACTTAGTTGGAAAATTTTAGCTCTATGTATCTCACTTTACCTGGAGTTCAGGGTTTCAAAACCCACTAGAAGCACCTTTTGACTAGATCAAATCTAACACCCAGGCGGGATTAGTTTTCATAAAAGTTTAGGACAATACTTGTGATGATGTTTGGCCCCCAAAAAAGTACCAAGTATTAACATGATTGTTACATGTTAAAAAGTTCAAATGAAAGTATTTATTTATGTGTTAGTGGATACAAAGATACTTAGGTTATTCTTTTAGGAGAAGTGCTTTTGTTGGGTGATATTTTCTTTTACAATACATGTATGAGAATTAAATTGTTGCAGAAGGTGCCGTGGCAGATCTTGAATGAAAAAAACTGGGGAACCAAAATAAAATTTGAAAAAATTATTCATAAGCTATTTCTTATTTCATAATTTAATCTAAAATCGTTGACTTTTTTATTACCAGTTTTTGTAAAAAAAGAAAAGAAAAGAAAATTTCTTAAAATGAGTCACCTTGCAATAATTTTCTACCAACTATGTAACTCTCATCATACCAAAATATAAAGAGTTAAAAAGGGGCTTGTAGTAAAGTTGTACAAAAAAGGTAAGATATGATATTTGTAGTGCATAAAATGCCAAAATTTAGAGAGATAAAAGAAAACTAACACAAATACAATTTTCATTATTAAGCAGATTGCACCACATTACTTTGCACGAGAGATCCCTTGTTGTGCGGGAAGCCAAGAAAGGAGAAGGGAAAAAAAAATCAAATTAAAGTGATAAAAATACATATCGACCATTTGGCCGTATCATAAATGGTCAATATTAAAAAACAAAGGTCACATTAGTTTTTCGAAAAAGTCTTATAACTTTTAAGGTTTCATTCTCAAATAAAAAGGATTCTCACAAAATATATCCTCAGACATATATATGAAATTTTGAAAAAGTTGGAGAGGACAAACCTACCTGTATCAAAATGGGGAGCACATGCCCCTACTTATTCCATTCTTTTAATATTACCAGTGTTAAATTTCTATTTTAGCCTCATCAGTCACATTACCCCCATCATGTTAATCTATCAAACTTCTTTTTTCGAGTAAAATATGAGATGTTTATCTTGTCTTCACCATCCAAAGTTTTCTGAATGTGCAGTTATATCATGGGTGTTGGTGAAGCAGAGGCATTTTCTGAAAGGTTAAAAAGAGAGCTCATGGCTCTGGAAGCAGCAAATGTGCATGCCATTTTAGAAAGTGAACCTTTGATAGATGAGGTATAACTGTTCTTTAAGTTTATTTTCTTTCTTTTGCTGGTATAACCTTTAAATTATAGACTAAACAAATTACATCGAGCTATGATTACAATTATTTGAGCACCCATACACTTTTGTGGTCTTGTTTATCGAGTAAACTAATTTGCTTAATTTTATCGCCCTCTTCGAACTTTAAAAACCTCGTTTTGATATTTTAAGCTCATGTATTGTCACTTCAACCATTATAGTTGTTGCGATACAAGGAAACATCTGCTTAGTTTTACAAATCTTCATGTTGCTCATCATTATGAAGTAAAAATTATTTTAATATTTTTTATGAAATGGTTCGCACTGATAATCTATGCTTTGCAGGTGTTGCACGGGCTTGAGTCAGCAACAAATTGTCTGGAAGACATGAATGAATGGTTAGGCATGTTCAACGTAAAACTTCGTCACATGAGGGAAGATATTGAATCAGTAAGTGCTTGTTCAAGCTGGGAGAATCATTTGCTTTGCAATTTACTTTGTGGTATTTATGTCAGTGTATTTACTGGAACCCATGTTTATCAATCTATGTAGCACAAATACCGACACCGACACAACACGACATGAACACAAACACTTTGACATATGCAGTTTTCAAAACATAGGACATAGGGACACAAATCTATAGATTAGATCATTATGAATTATTTAATTTAACAACCAATATTTATATACTCAAAATCATCTATAAACAAAGCCAATCAAATATAATAATCTAAACCTATTGTCACCTAATACTAAAATGAATCATCGTCTACATTTTTCTCTATGTTGTTCTTTAACCTTTGAGGAGGCACGTAACATCTTCCCTGTGGTTAGGTCATGAAAGGTACAATGAGAAAAATGTCGGTGAACAATTCAAATATTTTCTAAGCATGTGTATAGAAATAAGGATATTAGCCAAGCTATACCACAGCTCAAGGAGTTACTGAAATATTATGAATGAAAATAATACTTTGACAACCCCATAATTAATTATGAAGATTCTGTGAAGCTACTTGTGACAGCCCTTAAGGCATTGCCAACAATGACAGGACAAAACACACAAAAAGTGCCACTTTATTGAGGAAAAGTTGGAGAGTGGTCTCAAAACTACTCTACGTGCCCCTTCAAAATCCTAGTAGGCGATGTACTAACCAAAGGGACTTCCCACATAATGCTTTCAATATATTTCGAGCAAGTGGGACATGATACATCATTTGCCAGCTTAATGCTTATAAATTATTAGTGTGACTAGGATTACTTTCTTACTATTATTATGTACAAATTTGTAGCCTAAAATCTCTTTGGTAGCATTTATTTTTCATCTCTCTGATGCGTATTGTATCTGCTGGCGTAAATTAATAGAAAATAGAAAATAATATACAATTTCAGTTCTCTGTTCAAGTCAATGAAGTCCAGCCATTGGTGCATATGGTTGGAGCATAATTCTCACTTCTTTATAAAGATGTCTTTGAATGTGAAACTTATTTGGGATAGAGACTTGGCATTTGGCTTCTATTTGGTGTAAACCTTGTGTTTTTTTAGGGTTTCTCTTAGAAATAGGCTGAGACTGGGCAGCTTTGCTTCATTGATATTTCTGTTTGTATGAAGGATCTCTTATACACCTAACCTTTAGTAGCATCTCCATTTTGACTTAAAGAATTTCAATGAGCTTTTTTTATTTGTCTCAATCCTTTTGTGGTATCCCAGATTGAAACCCGCAATAACAAATTGGAAATGCAAAATGTAAATAACAAATCTCTTATTGAAGAGCTTGATAAGCTTCTTGAGCAATTGAGTATCCCTGCAGAGGTATGGCTGACAGTGGTGAATTCCCATATTTTGAGTTTGATGAACTTTTAATGGCTTGGTAATCAATGATGTTTCATTGGATGTAGTATTCAGCATGTTTGACAGGAGATTCATTTGATGAAGCAGAAATGCAGCAAAACATAGAAGCATGTGAGTGGTTGACAACTGCCATGCGTGGTCTAGAAAAGCACATAGATCCTACTTATGTAAAAATGAGAGGAGTATGTTCCTTGCCTTACTTTTAATAATATTAAAGCAAGTTTTAATTATTTAGAAATAGGAAGTTCAAGGCCCATGTCTGCATATTGTTTTGTTAATGTTAAATAAGAAAATAGATTGAAGGTGACAATTTTTATTTGCATTCATTAGTTGCTTCCGTTTTTATGGGTATGGAAACTGTTTATTTTCAATGATATAAATTTTGTGCCTCAGTGGCAAATAGATATTTGCCATGGCCTGTTTGGAAAACATGTATAGGATCTAAAACTCATTTGTTTTAATGAATTGTTTCTTTCTGCTATTTGTACAGGTTAAAGAGAAGCGAGGAGAACTTCAAATAATAAAGTCTACTTTTGTTGGGAAAGCTTCTGAGTACATGAGAAATTACTTCGCTACTTTTGTGGACTTTATGTTGAATGATAAAAATTACTTCTCTCAGGTATTTTCTGGTAAATTCATGATAAACTTTTGAAGTATTAGAAATTAGAATCATTCATTTGTCACTTTGTTTGCTTACTCTAATCAGCGAGGGCAGTTGAAAAGGCCAGATCATGCTGACTTGAGGTTCAAGTGCAGGACATATGCACGCCTTCTTAAACATTTAAAGGTTTTATTATGGATGATTTACACTTTCTGCTTAAAGTTCTGTTTTGTGTGTATATATTCACCAAGTTAATTTCTTTGTTTCTTCCTTAATTAGTTTCCTGTAAACCTGCAGATTCTTGATAAGAATTGTTTGGGTCCACTGAGAAAAGCCTATTGCAGTTCTCTAAACTTGCTTCTTCGCAAGGAGGTCTGAGATAACAACCTATTCACACTGTATTGGTGTTATTTTATTTTTTTGGTCATTTGGTGGTAAAATTCTTGCCGTGACCTGGTTTTTATGAATTGAGAAACAGTCATTATAGTTGAAATAAGGGGAAAACTAAAATATATTTCTTGATAAAAATATATAAGTGCTGCTGTCATTATATAGGCTAAGCCTAATAAAATCTTGATTTTAAAATACTGGAAATAAGTGTATCTCAACAATTGAAGGGATCCTTGCAAATATTGTTATATTTTGGAATATTGCTGGTTGTATATTTACTCAAAGAATATCAGTCTTGTTTTTTCAAGATCTGAAAACCACTATGTGGGAAGCTCCTTGATGAATACTTCAGCCAATTGAATTCAGAAGGGAACCTTGTAGGCTGTAGTTATAGGACCATTGTTTAGTTTCTCCTCGATAAAGTAGTGGTCTATCTTTATGCGTCTGGTTTTATCAATTGGCTTGTCTGTTTCCTCTTTAAGTTATATGTTGTTTTGCAGTACCCTCATATTTTCTTTCATGGCTCAATTCCATTCTCCTTGTTCGATATGCATTTTACGAAGTTTTATATTAACCTTGCTATATTTTTGCTCTGTATGCTTACACTATCTTGATATTAATACAAGGATTGTATACGTAGAAACAATCACATAATCAATGGAATTTGTCCCGTAGAATAAGTTTTACCTATTTTCTAAAATTGTCAACAGGTTCTGCACATATAAATCTGATGTATTTCATAAAATAATATATCACATATTATTCCTAAACTTGAGAATAAAATCTATCAAATCTGACTGAATATTTCACATCATCCAGAGAAACCCATTTAATACGTAATATTAGGAAGCTTTCCCTATAGCTATACAAGGAAACTGTCTAATACATGAATATTCATTTAATATGTTACAACTATTCAAATCTGTAAATTAATGAAATAAAACACTTATTAATGGTTTTTCAGGTTGAAATAAAAGTCCTAACACAAAATTGTAAGACTTTTATTGCTTCAATTGGAGGTATTAATGGTTATATTTTTTGGGTCCATCTCAGCAACTGTCTCAAAAACATATGCAGAGGACATGGTGGTTTTACCTTTATCATTACTTAACCTAATGCAGAGATGTTATGTCTTGGAATTATTCTGCAAAAATTGAACAGAACATCTTTAATTTTGATGTTGCTTCATCTTTGTTGTGACTCTTTTGGCCTTCACTTAAAGGAAGTTTATGATTTGCTACAATTGACAAATAAAATTGTTATAATTATGATTTGAATAGGATATCCTTGAACTTTAACTGGCTTCATCTTTATCATGACTCTTTTGGATGTTTATGACCTGCTACAATTGACAAATTTTTGTTATACTTATTATTTGATTTTTGGTTTATATATCCTGGTTTGTTATGCTTTGGTAAAATATTGGGCATATGGAGTCTGAAGTTTTAAGATTCCTCTATAGGCCCGGGAATTTGCTAATGAACTTCGTGCTGGTGTGAAAACTTCTAAAACCCCCTCTGTTTGGCTTGATGTCTTCACGGGTTCTGGTCAAAATGTAAATGCTGCTGACACTGCAACAGTTTCTGATGCATATGCAAAGATGCTCACGATTTTTATCCCACTCTTGGTGGATGAGGTGAAAGTTCTTAGGATTCTCCCTTCCACCAAACTTGTTAATATTTCATGTTTCAGATGTATAAATATTCATGGCCTGTGTTTTAGAGCGTGTTTTTTGCACACTTCCTGTGCTTTGAAGTTCCTTCAACTGTTAATGGTAATAAAACTACACACAACAATGAGGATGATGATGGTGTTGCATCTGGTACATATCTCACCTTCAAGAAGTGTCCTTTCTTTTTTCCTTAAACTACTATGATTTATTTTACTGAGGTGATCAATTGCTCCATAATTTGGACATTTCTTCTGCCTTACAGGTAGAATGGCTGTGGATCTTGCATCTTTAAATGAAGCACTTCAGGATTTGCTTGATGGACTTCAAGTACGTATGTAATAGAAAGAAATTCTTTCTTTGTTATTTGTAATGAAAATTTAGTTGTCTTGTTTTGTATCTTGTTTCTCCCTTAGTATAACTGTTAACTCATGTCAGAGGATCCAAATTCAAGAGAAAGGGGTGCAGCTTTTATGAAGTGGTAGACATTTTAGTCCCTATGCTAATCAAGGGTTAGTCATTTTAGTCTTGAAAGAAAGAAAGAAATTGTTCTCAAGGTTATTGAATATTCAATCGTCCTTATGTCAAGCGACATGAGTTAGCTCTAATCGAAATGTTGATTGTGGCACAAGAAATACTACATAAGATGCATGGATGAGAATGGATGATAGAAGAAGAGGACTATCTTTCAAGGACCTAAAAGAAGCTGCGTCTGCATCTTGTGAGACATCAATTAATATGGGGACTAAAATAATCCATGGATTGAAAACTAAACTTCAGGAGCAATTTCTTTCAGGACAAAAATGGTTGATGGCTAATTTTTCAGGGACCAAAACAATTACTCAGTTGCAGTCTTTGATATTTTATCTCTTATAAGCTGAACATAGCATATATCATGTTATGGTCTATAACTGATAAATATATGGTTCCATATAATTGAACAATTTGTAAAGAGTTTCCAGATGTTTTTTTGGTATATTAATTGATGGATTTTGCTGCTCTAAAGATGCTTTATAATTTCTCTGATTTTAGGAAGACTTCGGTTCTGTTGTGGATTGGGCATACAAGATTGATCCTTTGTGCTGCATATCAATGCATGGAACTACAGAGCGCTATCTCTCAGGTCAGAAAGGTGACGCAGCAGGATATGTACGCGTTTTGCTTGATGACTTGGAGGCTCGCATATCCTTTCAGTTCGGTCGAGTATGTGACTAGTTTTATAAAGAATTGCCACTGCATTGAGATGATTGAGATGCTAACCCTATTCATTCGACTGGAATTTTTTTTTTCAGTTTGTGGACGATGCTTCCCATCAAATTGAAAGAAATGAGCGCAATGCTCGCCAAACAGGTGTCCTACCATACATTCCTAGGTGAGAGACCTTTGGTGTTAACTTTTTCCCTCATCTCTTAAGACAATTGGGATTTTTCATTTTCTAGAATAAAGCCTATATATAGTCGGTCCTTTATCACTTTTTTTTCCTCACTTGTTCTGCATTGGGCCTGACTACAATTACTTTTCCAAGTAACAAGATTATCTTTGACAAATATACAATAGAAGGGAGCTCGAGTGTGTCCTTTGTCTTCAAACAAAAGGTCCTTTTCCAGAGCTCTTTTGATATATCAAACAATGAAAGTTGTTGCTTCCTAATGTTCCTTATATATGGAGTTAAGAAATTGCCTTAGTACACCTACTAGAAATGAGATATTCAAACAAGAGTAAGATAGTTCAACTTCTCTACCATTTGTTTGTAGCTTTCAGGATTTGAAAAAGACTCTCCTAGTTTGGCAAGGAGGACATTGGGATCCATTAAGGTGTCGAGTGTCTTGGAATTGAACACATTTCTTTCAAAATATTTTGGGATATGATGATCCAATTTTTTTATGGTCGCTACCTGTATGCCGTAGAAATATTCTTGTTTGCCAAAAATTTTCATTTGAAAATTCCTGAAGAAGTGCTCCAATGTCATGCACGTAAATAACCCAATAGATGTAACAAGTAAATGACTGATGATAGGAGATAAAGTGGTCAGCCTTACCTTGAGTCATGTAAAACTGTTACATCATTGTACTAAACCTATTGAACCTTGTTCTTGGTGATTGCTTGAGGTCACATAAGTAGGAAGACATTCTTTATGTCCAACTGAAAGAGTTCAATTACAAATGACAACAATGAACAGAAATAGTCAGACAGAAGACACTTTTGGCCATCGAAAAAATAGTATCTCCATAATTCAACTTAAAGATCAAGTATAACCTTTTTGCAACTATACGAGCTTTATGCATATCAACTTTGTTGTATGGACCAACCTTAATACTTTATACCCCTCAACAACCAACATAGAGAGACCAATGACTAACGACAACAATGGACATGAATAGTCGGACAAAAGACATTTGGGCAATTGAAGAAAAATATTCCCATAATTTAATGTGAAGATTTGAGCATAGCCTCTCGTGATGAGACGAGATTGAAGCCAGTCAACCTTGCCTTATGAAACAACCTTGATCATATGGACCTCCTTAGTGGTAGAGGAACAAGGTCCTAAGTCTAACTGCTCCGTAATACACACATCTCGTCCATCATAGCTGTTTCCATCCTTGATGGCTAAAGGCTTCACCTACATTCTTAGTAGAAAAAGTAAAAGACAGGGAAGAAAAACGATAATAGTAGTAAGGAGAAGTACTATAACTCAAAAAGGTATAATGATGAGAAAGATGACGAATAGAAGGTATACCTATTCGAAGATCAATGGGAATTTCATAGTCAAGAGGCAGTATTGGAGGATGAGGCGAAGGAGTTGGTGTCGGAGGTGAGTTTGTGGTATGGTTTTGTTGGTACTAGGTAGCGGCAGTACAAGACAAGTAGAATGCTGATAAATTTTCAAGGGAGGAGGAGATGGGTAGAGAAGGGATGGAGAATCCCCTGCATTCAATTGTTTGTCTCGTCCTCCAATCCTGTAAGGAAACACACAAAAAAATTACACAATCAAGAGACTTTGCAGCACAATAGATTAATTAATACGAGCTTCAGGGACACAAGAACCTTATGAATAGAAAGAAAAGAAAGATAATGAACAATACCAAGTTGTGTTTTTTTGAATTATTTGTCACGGTGAAAATATAGTCAAAAGTAGAAAAAAAAATGACTGAACTATATGATCGGTGTTCACAAAGTCGAGGTTCAAGGGTTCGAGTGAGAGAGGCCAACAAAAGAGAGGTCCAAAGACCACTTATACAACCCAAATAGGTCGGCATGGTTCCATCAAGTATCTGTGTTGCAATCACGTCTGGAAGTGTTTACATACTCGATATGGATTATGAATGTCATCAGTGTAAGTAGATTTGGCATGTGCCCAACCTCATTCACACATGTCGTGTTACCGAAAAATTTATCTAACAAAGGGGTGAACAGGACTTGATGCCTGCACAAAGTTGAGAACAATTTTACACCATTTAGGTGTTACTTTCAACCAGCAATTTTTTCTTCAGTAATGAGATGGTCAAGATAAACTCCATAAATTTCTTTTTATAAGAAAAAAAATCCGTTTTACCTTTTTTATATTATGTAATCCAAAAGTTAAAAATGGCTTTTGAATGGTGTATTTCGTAGTCATTATTTTATTTGGAAAACGACTTTTGGATCGTACAATTTGAAAATAAAAAAAAATTAAATTGTTATTATTTTTTTCTTAATTCTCGCTAATTTTTGGAATTTGTATAATTCAATTTTTTTTTTACTTTTAAAATGCCCAATCCAAAAATTTACAAAATGAAAAGTTTTTTATATAGGAGTTCAAGAAGTAACATATGGAGGTGCAGGAAGAAACTGTCCAAAATCTTACGTAGTTTTGTCCAACTTATCTGTATATGGCGGCCCAATGACAAAGTTGCTGAAAGCAGGCACATCAGCTTTATTAGGGGTCGTCATGGGTTAGCCACGAAGAGAAAAACAGTCAAACAGTGTGGAAAACAGTTAAACAGAAATCAACCAGCCAAACAGTGTCAGAATGGAAGAAGGACCAAAAATCCAAAACCAAACCAACAGGGCGAGTCTTGTTGCAAAAAGGATTTGCTGGAAAGCTCATTAGAAGTCATCGACAATGAAGAGTATTATCGGAGGTGAACATGACGACGAGAAAAGAAACATAAACTGAAAAAAGTGCTGTTTCTGAAAAATTAACACCTATTAGCAGTGGGTCCACCCGGAAAAGCATGGATTGGGGTTCCTTCTTCTCGTAGACTCTTCATACCATGTTCAAAAGAGAAAAATCGAGAAGACATGACGAATTCCGTGTGTTTAGACCACAACGTAGCTATTCAATTCATACAGGGGAGAAAACAAAATTGTAGAATATTCAGTTACCCTATTTTAGACTAATAACATAATTGGAGAATCAATCTAATTGATCCTGATATCATAAGCTGCTATATACATAGAATTCTAACATGTCTTCAAGATTCTAACAAGGTTCTCTAAATTGCATGATATTTCAAAAGAATATTTTTGAAATTTTTAAGGTGACTCCGATTCTATTTGGTGAATGTGTTTAAAATATCGTGTCTATCTTCATGTCTAGTGTTTAGTAATGTGTCGCTTGTTTGCATATAGATTTGCAGCCCTTGCAACGCGGATGGAGCAGTTTGTTGCAGGACAGTCGAGGGATTTGGTTGACCAAGCATACACAAAATTTGTAAGTGGTTCTTTTTCAGAACTGTTTTGTTTTGTGATGTCTCATCCCATATTTGGTTGGCTGTCTCCAAATTCATTATACTTGTAAAAACATCATTTGTCAAGGCTGAGTGTAGCAAGTAACAACTTTCTCCTTCAAATGTCTCTTCTTCATGTTGCTTCATTTGAGTTCGAGTAGGATTAACTCTTAAAGGTGGAACTTTGTGGTCATGACCCAGACACTCCCATTTCGTTTCACTTATGGTAGAATTAACTCTCAATGTGGAACTTTCTGGTCTTGATCCAGATTCTCCATAAGTCACAGAGTTCACACATGATCTGATTTAAACGATCATACACAACAAGTTTCCCAGAAAGTTAGGAATAGGATAGGCATTGCTTCTTGATAAATAATTCATATAGTATTTTATTGATGGATACTGCTTTAGACCTTTTTGTTTGCTATCCAAGTAGTATTAAATCATAATTTTTTTGTATTTCATTTTTCTTTTCTTTTTTTAAACATGTGACCAATATTGGTATGTTGTTTACTGGGGAATTGTTGCTTGACAGGTCAGCATAATGTTTGTAACTTTAGAAAAAAATGCACAAGCAGATCCAAAGTATGCAGATATTTTTCTTATAGAAAACTATGCGGCATTTCAGAATAGGTAACATTTATGCATCACCTGGCTAAATAGAGGCTGTTTCAATCGTCCATTTTTTGGTAGGTAATTCTGTATACAGAGACAAAAGCATATTTCGGCTCATGATTTTGTTCTTTTCTCTCAGTTTGTATGACCTTGCAAATGTTGTGCCAACTTTAGCGAAGTTTTATCATCAGGCTAGTGAAGCCTACGAGCAAGCTTGTACACGCCATATCAGTGTGATTATCTACTATGTAAGTATTTTATTCTCTATTTATGTCTTACTGTCAACCGCACTTGAATTTATAGCCTATAAGATGTTAACTCATTATGCTTTTCTTCCTTGGACAGCAATTTGAACGCCTTTTCCAGTTTGCTCGAAAGATCGAAGACTTGATATTGAATAATGTCGCACCTGAAGAGGTCTGTTTCGGTATAATTAAGTTTGTTAATCTCCATACACTCTTGCTGATCGATCAGAAATTCGTATAATTCGATTTATTTTACTGAACTTAGTGAACTATTGATTGCAACATATCTCCAACATTGGTTGAACTAAACACTGTAGATCTAGTCTAAAATTCTTTTCCTGGAATCTTATGTCATAAAAATGTATCTTCTTATCAGATTCCTTTCCAAGTTGGGCTGTCAAAAGCGGATCTACGGAAGACGTTAAAGTCCAGTTTATCCGGGGTAAGGGGGTGTGCCTCTTTTTCCTTTGAATACTTTTTCGTAAACGACATACTTAACGTCGTGAAATATGTTGGGTTTATAGGTGGACAAGTCCATTGCTGCCATGTATAAGAAGTTGCAGAAAAACTTGACTTCTGAGGAACTCTTACCTTCCTTATGGGATAAATGCAAGGTACGCTGTACTCAAACTTTTTCGTATTTACAGTATGTTGCATTATTATTTTTTTGGAGTCGAAACTATTGTGGAAGGGAGGTGGAAGTAGTAACGCAAATGCGTAGGACAAATTCTGATTATTGTTTTTCCCCCCAAAACTATTACAGAAAGATTTTCTTGATAAGTACGAAACTTTTGTCCAACTTGTTGCCAAGATATACCCTGCTGAGTCAGTCCCTTCTGTGGCGGAGTTGCGAGACCTTTTAGCTTCCATGTAAACCTTTATTTATACACATTCTATCATTTTTCCAATTTTTTTTTTTTGTTTGGCCTGTAATCACTTTTACCACAACGTAATTGGATTTACTTGAACATAAATGCATCCTAAAAGGAATGCTGTCAATATTTAGCTCATGTTTAATTCTAATATTTTTATTACTGTTTGGTATCTCGTGAACTGAATAATTTAAAAATGTTTATAATAAGCTTTTACAGTAACCATTTTCAAAATTATACTGTTTAAGATTACTTTTAGAGAATTGACAGTGTGTAAACAAATGACCTAGAAACACTGTTTAAGAAATTTAAAAGGATAGTTTATGCATAAAAATACAATATTTTATTATTTGTTAAGATGCTTGAATAAAAGATATAGCGTGTGGAACTTTTCAATGAATTAGACTGGTTTTGCATTAATAGAATGTATATTTAGTTGCTAATTAATATACATGTACTTCTTAATTAATGTGTTCCAAGTTGCCACATCAATTCGGCGCCATGAAAATCCAAAACCACCTTTTGATGCCAACAATAGCATTGTCTTCTTGAGTTTAAATAGTTCAGTGGTGCACTGTAATGCTCTTCTACTAATTTAGATTTTACGAGTCGTTCAATTTTATTTCAACTCGTGCAAATTGAGTTTTTTTTTTTTCATCTCTGGCTTTCGAATACTTGTAAACAAGACCCCACAGATTAGCAAAACCCATAATAGTATATTAAAAGTGATCTAATTTCATTATATGGTCAGTTGTTGAAAATAGCATTTATTACATTTTGTTAAAACGTTTTGTTTGAAATTTATATTTAAATAAATTTCTCTATAGACAATTTCAGAAAAAAAAATAGTTACAATAAAATTTGTTTATATATAAAATTAAGAATTATTTTTAATGAAGTTACATGAAATCATTTCTACATTGTATAAAAATCCATTTTAGTTCATTGAGAAGCTTATTTTATTTCACGTGCCACGGTTTTGGCTAAAAGACATTGTCACAAGAAAAGCAAAATATATTTGTATCTTTAGACTTTTTATCTTATTAATATATTAAAAAAAAAATCTTTTCTCTTCTCTTTTTCATATCCTTATTCGTACTCTTTCTTCAGCGTTTTCAATTCAGGCTTTTTGGCTACAAGGTGCTAAAATTGATTAGGTAATTTTCGAGTTCTTATTTATAAGAAAACCTGTAAAATAAAAAATGAAATACCTGTGAAAACCAACGACAAGATTTTCTCAATGAAGAGCCTGCACTAAAAGTTAATCAAACAATAATGTAGCCGCGTCTTTCAAATACATTAGGCAAATATATACAACACTCTTCCATGATCCACGCCAAACTCAGTAATGATCTGCTACAGGTCTAGAAGGGAATAGCCTCAAAAGAAACGTCATCAATGACCAAAGGCACACAAGCCCCAGTAATTGAAAAGAGATCATCAATGCGAACAATCCTCCAGTTCGTTCTACCAATTCTGGGCTCGGAGGAAGATCCTTCAAAGCTAATAACAACTTCTCAGCAAAATTAGCAGCTTTTGTAAGCTGATGGAGTCTGTATACCTGCCAAAACCATTCAGAATGTAATAAAACTAATTACAAGTAAAGCAATATTTCAGTTACAAACCATCCTCTTAAATAATCTGAAAGAAAGAAGACAAACCTCAAATATAGCAGGGACTAGTGGCCAGCAAGCTGACCCACGATTGTCCAAAACTTTCTCAAATGCAAATTGTACAGCACAGCCAAGTAAAAAAGGAGTTACAGCAACAATTCCTGCCATGCCAAGTGATGATGACCAGGTTGCAAACAAAAGAATAACAGGAACAACAATCTTCAAACCCATTGTTAAAAATGCGGAGAATAAGTATCCTCTGAGGCCGGTGATAAGACCCCATCTTTTGGAGCTGTACTGCAAATAAGGCCTCTGGACACGATCAGTCACATACAAGAATGTCGCTAGTCCAACGTAGAACAGGGCATCATGAGTGAACAAACTCACTGCATCTGCATTTTATTATAGAAATGTTGATAAGAGATGTATCTCCCCTACGTTTACAAGGTTCTTACAAACAATATTATGAGAAGTACAGAATAGTGCTCAGCAGTACACTGTCCAAAGAACACACTGGAAACAGAAGATTTTGCCAAAACATCTAAAAGTTATATAAAAGAAACAGAGAATTCAATTTTTCTCTGATGTTAGTGAGAACTCTATTGACTGGTGAGTGACTATTAACTTTTACGGTCATCCACCACCAACAAATTGCAGAAATACAGAAAAATGCAAGGGGAATGAAATAGGATGAGACATTTTCAAAATCAGTACAGTTGTTGTGATTTGTTTATTATTCCAGATATAACAATGTGAACACTAAACAACTAACATCTTGTTAAAAATCTAGATGTGAGTCTAAGTCTCACATTAGCTAGAAATGAAAAAATAGAACACTATATAAGAATAAAGACCTATAAACTCATTGCCTTAAGGTTTTGGATTGAAAGTGGTGTCAATGCCTTATGTGGTTGGGCTCAGATCTCATTGGTGTTTGTTCTCCCCACTGATACCCCTCCTTAAAAACCTAACAAGTGGTATCAAAGTCGACGATGGTTAAAACCGGCTCAGACGAGTGCAGTATGGTCCTAATATCGAAAGTCTTCTTGGCAAAGGTTCCAGATAAGCGTGTCCCGTTAAGAAGAATGGCGGTATAGAAAAGGGCCGAAAAGGAGTACTTGTGGTTGAAAATGCTTCCGCTGGAGGGGAGTGTACCAATGTGGTTGAAAAGACTCAAGGGAGATTGTTAGAAATCCAAGTGTGAGTCTAAGTTCTACATTGGCTAAAAATAAAAAAGTAGAGCACTATATAAGAATAAATACAATGCCTTATGTGGTTGGATTCAGATCTCATTGATATTTGTTCTCTCCAGTAATACTCCTCCTTAAAAACCTAACACATCTCTTATGCTTTTCTCTAAGAATTTCTTCTCACATTGACATTGTTCTCCCCCACATGTTTGGTTTGGGATCGGTTGGATAGTCGATGAGGTTCACGTTATCCATTATATACCAATATAATTCATTTTCCCAATACATAAGAAGAGTAATGCTAGATACATTGGCAATAATGTTTGAGCAGAATCAGAGGACAGCATTAGAACTGAGATTGTTGACCTTTTGAAAGAAAAGGTTTACATTGGTCTTAACAAAGTTAATGAGATTTTTATGTTTGGACATAATGCAGCAAGAAACCATAGCAATGCAACATAATGGCATCCAATTTCAAAAATCAAGCCGTAAAAGGTCAAAATTCAAAGACAGTGAGAGAAAGCACAAAGTTCTACCAATACCTATTAATATCGTATCATTAAGAAAAGCCTCGACCACATTGTCAACGAAGAACTGTGGCAGAATCAAAGATGCTATGAACGCCGTAGGAGCTAAGACCCATAAGTAAGAGCCACCCTTTTCTTCAAAGGGGGCAGATTCCAATTTCCCTTCTTCTACCGATTGGTGTGTCAACCCACAAAAAGAGACAGAACCTGATTTACCATGAAACGGTTCTACCCCGTTAAACGTACTAACGGGCACATTGGAACTTTTGTTTGGATGAACTTCCAAACCTCCATTTAAACTGGAATCAGAAGCATGAACAAGAAGTCTCTGGAATTTGTTCAATCCCAATGCTGCAGGTTCCCTAATCACCCATTTCAAACCTGAAATAAAAATTTGGAAGTGTTGAATTGTTTTGGTGTCAAAACAGACCCAATATACTTCAACCACCAAAATCAATCTCTTTTTTTTTCTAATTTTCAGTGTTATTCCGCAACCACGAACGCAGTGCACACACAGTGATTGGGGGCAGAAAAAACGTACATTTTGAACTGTTTCCAAACCGAAATGTTTGCCTTTGATTAGAGAATGAAGCGTGGGTTGCGAACGGTGGTGACTGCGAGTAACATATAGAAGAGTTAGAATGGTAACATAGAAATTGATTGGGATGAATAGGTTAAGGTTTACTCACTGATAGAGTTCGATGATTGGAGTGAATGGGTTGAGAGGGAAGAGCGCAACAAAGGGTTTGAAGTTCCATTTTTAGGGTTTTAGAGCAGTGGCCTAACCATGCTATCCTTTGTTTCAAAAACCCGTTATTATTATATTCCCTCAGCTTCAGATTATTTTTGCATATACCAAACAGAACTCACATTTTAATTTTAGAAACTAAATTAAAACCATTTTATTTTATTTTCAAATTACAATTTTTTATTTTGAATCTTTATTGGACTTTATAATTTTTCTTTTAACTCATTGGATTGGACATCGTATTTTTTTGTATAATTTTTGTAATCAGAGGCTTTAAGCTTTAATGGATTGGTTAAATGAACTTTAAATTTGAATTCACCAAAATCAATCATTTCGAGTTGTAAATATTTTTGTTGAATGAGAATTCTTTTCTCATTATTCGTTAAAAAATTTAGATTTTGTCTTTGAACTTTCAATGAGAAAAAAAAAGTAATTTTCTTCTATTCATCAATCTTGATTAAATATAATCAAGATAAATCGAAGCTTTTTCTAAGTTTTTTTTTTATATCTTCTGTTTATTCCTGGGATAAAAATTGTGGAATGATCATATATAATATTATATCATTTAGTATTGGATTAAATATACTAGTAGTACTTAAATTTTTATGTGAAATTGAAAATTTTATTTGTTCCAAATTTTAAAATGAATAGTATAGTCCTCACAATTCTATTGAGTTAAATTTTTATGACATGTTAAACATTATTTCATATGTCGCTTAATTTATTTATATCCTTGACACATTTAAACTAAAATGTTAACTTGAAATGTTTGTCAACATGTAACAAAAAGAACATTATTTGGTTAAAGAAAGTATATTCATTAAATTTTAAAGGTTAAAATTAAAATATATCAAATTTTGACATATAGACGAATTAAAACTTAAAATCAACAAACATATTTAATCTTTTAGTAATTAAAGCTTAGGCTCAACAATTCTATGGTTAGTTTTGAAATTCTCATAATTTATTTTTTTTAAGTTCTACAAGCACTACTAGAAAAATTGATATGGTCAAAATTTGTCACTAATGCCTAAAATTTGTTAATAAATCAATATTATTGACAACCTATCGATGGTAAAAAATCGTTGATAATTTTTTTCGAAAGATAAAAAGTTTTGTCAATAATTAACGACAACCACAAATCTATCGGTAATAATTCGTTGGTAATTACTGAAAATAAAAATTTGACGATAAATATTTGTCAATAATTATCAATAAACTTTTTTCATCCAAAAATATTATGGTTTGGTTATTCTTCCATGTCTAACTTTTCCTCTTTTTCTTCTTCCTCCTCTCCTCCTCCTCAAGCTCAATTCTTGCAATCTGTCGTCAAATCCTCCTCCTTTTTATTTTTCTCATCCTCCCATTCTTCCTTTTTATCCTTTGTTTTGACCACTCCCTCTACCATTGTCGTTGTCGCCACCACACCACTATCATTACTCCGTCATTTATTGCCTTCGACTCGCATCCTTCTCCTTATCCCCCTTTTCCTTCTTTCCCTTTTCTCACAGACCATTGATTAATTTATCATTATATTCCGCCAAATTTGGTAGAAATTTTGGTGCCTATTTTATTGACATATTTAGTGACTGAAATATATGTCAGTAATCAAAAAGTATAGATCACCGATGTATTTCAAAAAATTGGTTACCAATAGGTTTTATTATGAAATGGTCAAAGCTCAAAGTATAAAATTTAGCGTAATTTTACCAACAAAATATTTTGATAGAAATTTAATTCAAAATTTTTTTTATTAACAAATATTTTTATTGAGAAACTTAGTTAGTAAAAGGGCTTCAAAGTTTCCATTTCAACTTTTACCATGTCTTAAAATTTGTCGATAACTTCTTATTTCTAAATTTATTGGTAAATTCGTCGCTAATAAAGTTTGTAAAAAATCAATAATAAATTTATTGGTAAAATGAACATAATTTTTTTTCGTCAAATTTAATTAAATATTTGTTATAAATTAAAAGGAAATAGGTGATAAAAACAAAAGAAGAAGAAGAGAACAAAAAGGAGAAGAGGGAGAAAATGGGAGAAAGAGGAGGTAACGATTACATTGACAATAACAATGAAGGAGGAGAACATCGATGAGGAGCTAGGAAGCTCCTACATGATGATGTGACCATATTTCTCCGCTTTGACTCGGTACATATACAAGCATGTAGTCAGAGTGCATACGTAGTGTTTAACACCTTTCATTAAGACTGATACGACCCTATCCACAGATACGCCAGAGCAGACACGATCCTAAGAAGTGTCTGAATAACATAATCTGACCTTTAGACACGTGTCCCATAAAAAAACCCAGATAGTTTTTTTAAAATAACAAATAGAATAAAGATAAAAATAAATATACAAACAATCTTAATTGAAAATCTTCAATAAAACAAATCAAAACTCAAAATATTATTGAATTAAAGTTAAGAATCGGTTAACCAAAATTAAAACATTTATTTGATAAGAGTATATTTAAATCTTTGATAATTTATGATAATTTTAATATTTAATTAGTATATAGTTTATTTAATTGTTGATTTAAGTGCATACTTTATTTAAGATGGAGAATCTCCTATATAAATTTGAGAGATGTTCGGTTATATCTGATATTATGCGAATATTTGTTTAATCACATTTATTAAAAAAATAAAATTTAAATTAGAAGGAAAAAAAACTAAATACAAATGTAATAGCTAAAATTAATTATTGAGGGATTATTTTGTAATAAAGCTTTCATGTAAGGATATATATGCCTAAAAAGCCAGTTGTCTTGAACATTTTTTTTTTTTTGGTTAAAAGTTTGCACGGTCTAACAATTATGGATTTTCAACTACTTGAATGCTTGTTCGCACGAAATGTTTTCGAAAGCTCAATTTCAAAATTTAGTTTCCCAGTCAAACACAATTTAATTTTCAAGCACATGTTTTCGACATTGGAAGAGTGATGCCTACTATTTTTGTTAACAATATAAATAGAAATAACTAATATCATTATATATACATTATGAAACTGATATACATGACTCAAAAATCTGAGTGGTACTATCACATGCAAAAATCTGTTCTGATATGACTCAAGAAGAAAAAAAAATCTGGTTACTATCACACAGATAATTTTTTTTTTTTCTGAAGACAGCTAATAATGTCTCTTTGTCCCTCTTCCAATTTGTTGTGGTGCCTCTCTATCTATGGCAATTCGTCCCACCATCACCAATTATCTCCTTTCTTTCATATTCAACTTCCTTGCATGCTTTCAGCATAAAATTTTTCTCTGTGAAAATAATATTGTAGAAATTTATCATCTTTGATATATAAGTTGTTTATTATAGATATTTGTCATTTGGGTTTCACTTTATATATATATATATATATATATATATATATATATATATATATATATATATATATATATATATATATATTCATTTTTATTTTATGTGTAACTTTCAAAATATTTAGATTTCTATAACCCTCTGCTCATAAATATTTATCAATATGAGTTGATTTTACTTTGGATTTTTTATCATAATACAATCTCTTCTATAAGTATGATTTAGGTTTTATTATTAGTTTTTACTATAATAAGATTTATTTATTCCATCTATTTATCTTAATACACTTTCGCTTATCCTAACTACAATTAAATCTTATTACTATAAGATATATTTATTTTCGTATAAGTTGAACACAAAGATAAATATGAGATTTTTTTTACTAAAATAGATTAAAGTGATTGATCACCTTTAAAATACAAACATGATATCATTTCTGACATAAAACTTTATATTTATAAATTTTATTTTTCTCATATATTATTCAAATTTTTTATTTTTATTTAATATAAAACTTTTATGTAATACTTATATTCTTATACTCTTTCACCTTTCTTTTACTTTTATCCGATCTTCAACTATTCTTTAAAATATATATCTTTTCAAGTTTATTAAAAGAAAATACAAAACCACAAATAAACATGATTAAAATTAGGGGTGTCAAGATGGACTGTGGTTCATGAGTTAACCTTCAAGCCCATCTTGGCCCGATCTACCTAGCCTGACAAATTGATGGGTCAAAAACAAGTCGGGTCGTTTGGTTAGTTAAATTGACAGATCAAAGACTAGTCATTTATCATGTTTCACTAATCCAATTTTGTTTTATTTTGTTAAATTTAAATTAAAAATAAAAGTAAAAGTAATTTAAAAGATTAAAGTTGTTATATTATTATTTTTTAAATGTATAAATATAATGTAGTAATATAATTTAAATCTTTAATACTTATAAATGAAATTATTTTTATTAATTATAATAGAATAATTTAACTAATTATAATAAAATAATTTAACTAATTATAATAAAATAATTTAACGTGAAAATATAATAATTATTTTAATTTATTTAATTAAAAATATTAATTAATTAATTAAAATTTTATAAAACATTTATACAATTAGATATATTTTTAATATTTATTTTTTATATATAAATAAATTTTAAAAGTAAAAAAAAATAAAACAAATTATAAAAAGAAAATGATCTACTATGGGCGGGTCGGACCAAACTGTTGGACTGTCACCTTTAATCTATAACAATATATAAAGATGATTTATTCTTTTGTGTCCACTTTTCATTTTTCAATTTTACTCTTAATTATTAATTTAAAAAATTAATTATTTTATAATTAATATATCTTTAACCGTTTTTTCTAGATTTCTTTTATTTTAAACGTAATTCTAAAAACCTCTTTTTTTAACCGTTATTTTATTTAAAAATTATTTTAAAATTTTTTATATATATTTTTAAAATAAATATTATTAATTTTAATTTAAATTTCTATGAAACTATGCATATGTGTTTTTTGCTAGTTAAAAGAAATGCCGACAGGTGCTCTACAAATATCTTTGTTTAGCGGGGCCCAACATGTTCCAAAGGACTTTGAGTTAACTATGCATAAATTTCTTTCACTTCACGGACACCACCATATTAATACATATATTCGTTTTTCAAAATCCCCTTTCCACCCTTTTCAACTCTTCTATCTTATTTCATAAAACTGCATTTAAATCCACCTAATTATACTATTCCCTCCATATAACTTATCTCTAATCTCATTTCGATTAATGAAAACTCTTCAGAAACGCTATTCAATAAAAGAAAGAAGCATGCAAATAAAAAAGTAAAAGGTATCACTTTTACATTACATTCAAAAGAAAAAGTAACATTTTTACAATTTTCTTTTTTATGTAAAAGGTAACACTGTATCGAAAATATATAAATATACTTTACTGTATTACGTTATATAATTGATTATATAACAAATATTTAATTAATATTTATGTATACTTATATTACATTATACAAAATTTACCAGTACTTATATCTTTTATATAATAATAAATATATTTTGAAATTTGATTTAATATTACATAATTTATTTTAATTTAATTTTTCTTTTCTTTAATTTTTTTGTTCTCTACTTTTATAATACCAACCAAACCAGAGCAAAACGATAAAAGCCACGATAGGTTGAAATTTGGACTAACATTTAAAATTGAACTGACAAGGCTGGACCATTGCCTGCATTATTTAAAGGTGGGACCACTACCTCCATTATTTAATTATTTCTTTTGCTTTTTTCTTTCACTATTTTCTTAACTATTTTTATTTCCTTTACTAGGAAAATAACTCTTATTTTTTGCATTGAGCTTCTGTTTTAACTAGATAATGAATTTAAATGAGTGAAAAATGAACGGATTTAAGGAAAAAAGATAAAAGTAAAATTGTTTGAATTAAGAGAAAAATAATAATAATTTATTTATTTATTATTTATATAGTAGTAATAATAATGATTTTATTATTATTATGGATATTAAATTATTTTTATTTGATTTATTATATTTTATTTCGATTTCATCAATTAGATTTATTTGCTTAATCAATTATGAAATTAATTTTTAAGTATAAATTATTATAATAGTTGAGAAAAACACACTTTTCTTTTCACACACATACGGGAAAATTGAATGAAATTTTTTTGTCCTTTTCTTAATTTATTGTCTCTATTTTTAACTTTCATTACATTTATCTGCTTGCATGATTTCCACATCTAGAAACAACCATGGCATTAGGGTTTTGACATCTATCGGTAAATAAGGAAATTGTAAGAAATTTACTTGATTGCATTCCATGAATGAGACTACGACTGAGGCACCAGGATTTTGGAATAAGACACCAGTCGCATTCACATTTTGGAACATTTAATATCTAATAAAAAAAAAATTAACTACTCTATTTTTGTTCAAAATTTATTCCTTCACTTTGTTTTGTCTTTATTCTAATTTATAGAAAATTAAAATAATTTGATTTTTTCAGTGAAATTTTTTGAAACAAATTAATATTTTTTCATCAAAATTAAAATACTAAATAAAAATAATTTGTTTTATTAACGTAATTAACATAATTTTAATATTAGTTTTAATAAAAAATATTTAATTTATAATTAAAAATTAAAAAAATTATATTATATTAACTTTTAAAAAATTACGACCAAGATTGAGACTAACAAACTGAAAACTAACTTAATATTTGTAACGAAAACAGAAATCATGACTAAAACCAATAAAAAAAGAATAATATTAAAAATTGAAACCAAAAATTTTTGGTGCTTTGACAACCTACAATCCATTTCTCTTGCAAATTATATCGAATTAGTTCAACTTCAATTTACAATTTAATAATTTTGTAAAATACTGTTTTTCAATTATTAAGTACTGTACCATGTATCATTTAATTTATGATCATTTAATACCTAGGTGTCTAATTAATAAGAAAATGACTTTATGAAAATTGAAACCGGCTATATATATTTAAATCTTTTATAATATTCAGTTATATTTAATTTTTAATAAAATGTCACTTTTATTATTATTGTGTGCTTACCACCCACTGTCCTTTTTAGGTGAATAGACTTATTGCTCTTGATTGATGTTTTCTATTGATAAATAAATAATTTAAAAAATGAAACGTAATTCAAATAAAAACTTATTTTAAATTTTGTGATTCTTTTTTCAATTTAATTTATAATATATTCAAGAACTTTAATTTATGCTTCTAACAATTTAAAAAAAAAAATTGAACCTATATTAAATAATCAATCATTATTTTATAATAAGTATTTGAGTTGTAACTAAAGAGATTAATTAACTATAATGAATATATTTAAATATTTCTAAATATTTCATTACATAAAATGTGAATTTAATTAGTTTTTAAATGTATTAATTTATAGAATAACACGTCAATTGTTCTTATTCATTTCTCTTTTAACTTCTACTCGTTTTTCCAACTCCAACGACTTTTAATTTCCAGCACGTTTTTCTCTCATCCTTTTGTTCTTCCCTTCCATATCCTTCCAAATTGTAATTATACACAACAACATTATTGTTATTCACCAAGAATTGTGGCACCAGCAACACGAATAAATATGCTTATATTCATATGAATACCAAAATTATTGTTCCTTACGCGTAAGCTTTAACTAGTGAAAAAAAATTCTACTATATTTTGTAGGTAAAATATGTGGTAGATATTAAATAAATATAGTAAGTATAGTATTTAATTATTTGTTTACTGGTGAAAAAAGATACGAGTATTTATGGATATTGATTAATAATTATTAATAAATTTTATTTGAATATTTTTTTTAAAATAAATTATTAAAATGAGGTTATTGATAAATTAATTTTTTGTAAATTAATTTCATATATTCTTACTTTTTTTATTTAGACATCTAAAATTGAAATGATATAAATTATACTTTAAAATCGAGTTTATTATATAAATTCATATTTTAAAGATTTATTTTTCATAATTTTTTTAAAATCATATATATATATATATATATATATATATATATATATATATTAACAAAATAAATCATTTTAGACAAGAAGTATTATTGATTTTTATCACTAGCTTTCACAAGTATGCCTATGAAACCGTCATTGTCCTCAAAATCCAGCATATCTCTCCATTTTTATGGGAAAATAAGCTTTATAAATAACAAACAATAACTCTCTTTGTACACACACCTTCCTCTTTTCTTTTAATCATCATTTATCTCCACAAACTTTTTTTCCCACGTTTTGCATGCCTTTATGTTTTGTACACAGGTCAGTCGGCTGTGGATAAATACACTTCAATTTATCTTTAAATACAAAATATATTCAATTTCGTTTAATATAGTTGCATAATTGTATAAACATGTTTTGCCACTTATCGATGTAAAATTCATTAATTATTTAATCATAATGTTTTAGAATTAAAATCATTTTCGGATTATTTAAATTATAATTAATGCATATATAATATAATAGTGTATATAATTAGACAATAACCCGTTTTCACACGAGTTTTTAAAGGATTCCAAGAAAAGAAAAAAAGTGTCTGAAATATTAAGAGACAAGTCCCTCACGTATCATTTAAGTCCATAAATAGGAGGCCAAAAAGTTGATAGTAGTCATCCCCAGCACTACAATTCTCATATTAAAACCCTTCTTAACAAGCTTTCTGTTCTGCATTAGAAGGGTGATTTTGAAGTGTAAAATGGCATCAAGTTTAACTGTATCTTCTCTATTGGTGCACCTGCAATCCTCGTCAAAGATAAGAGCCTGCAAGTGGAAGAGCTCCTCCTCCATGCGTGCTTTTACAACCAAAGCTTCAGTCTCTGAAACGACGTCGTTGCCGGCGTCGGAGACGGCCAAGCTCCCGCTGCGCGAAATTCCGGGAGACTACGGTCTCCCTTTCGTAGGACCCATCAGCGACCGGCTCGACTATTTCTACAACCAAGGCCGCGACGTCTTCTTCCGATCCCGCGCCCAGAAGTACAACTCCACCGTCTTCCGCGTCAACATGCCACCCGGCCCCTTCAACAGCTCCGACCCAAGAGTCATCGTTTTGCTCGATGCCAAAAGCTTCCCCGTCCTCTTCGACATGACAAAAGTAGAAAAACGTGACCTCTTCACCGGCACCTACATGCCTTCCCTCGAACTAACCGGCGGTTACCGAATCCTCTCCTACATCGACCCCTCCGAACCCAAACACGAAACACTGAAACGCTTCATCTTCTTCCTTCTCAAACACCGAAGCAGCCACGTCATTCCCGAGTTCCATTCAACCTACACAGCCATGTTCGAAACCCTCGAGAAAGAGCTGGCGGACAAGGGAAAAGCTGCTTTTGGAGACCCCAATGACCAAGCAGCGTTTAACTTCCTGGCTCGCGCGCTTTTTGGCATCAACCCCCCCGACACAAAACTCGGAAGCGACGGACCTTCTATAATACAAAAATGGGTTTTCTTCCAGCTTGGCCCGCTTTTGTCATTGGGCCTTCCCAAATTCATTGAAGATCCCACTCTCCACACCATCCCCCTCCCTCCTTTTTTGATAAAGAGCGACTACCAGAAGCTCTACGATTTCTTCTACGAGTCCGCTGCTGGGGATGTGTTTGACGAAGCGTCGCGTCTCGGTATCTCCAAAGAAGAAGCCTGCCACAACCTCATATTCGCCACCTGCTTTAACTCCTTTGGCGGAATGAAAATTCTGTTCCCCGCCATACTGAAGTGGATTGCAGGAGCGGGCTTGAAATTTCAAGCTCAGCTGGCGGAGGAGGTGAGGGCCGCCGTCAAGGCTAACGGCGGGAAGGTGACGATGGCGGCGTTGGAAGCGATGCCGCTGGTGAAGTCGGCGGTGTACGAGGCGTTGCGCATTGAACCGCCGGTGCCGCTGCAGTACGGTAGGGCGAAGAAGGACTTGGTGATCGAGAGTCACGAGAATTCGTTTTCGGTGAAGAGAGGGGAGATGCTGTTTGGGTTTCAGCCGTTTGCGACTAAGGATCCGAAGATATTTGAGAATGCAGAGGAGTATGTGGGTGATAGGTTCGTGGGGGAGGGAGAGAAGCTGCTGAAATACGTGGTTTGGTCGAATGGTCCTGAGACGGAGAGCACGAGCCTTGGGAACAAACAGTGTGCAGGGAAGGATTTTGTGGTGCTGTTTTCTCGGCTTCTGGTTGTGGAGCTATTTCTTCGTTATGATTCTTTTGAAGTTGAGATTGGATCCTCGCCGTTGGGTGTTTCCGTTAACATAACCTCCCTCAAGAAAGCAACCTCTTAGGGCTCTTCATTATACACACTATTCCTCCTCTTCATTTCGTTATCTCTCTCGTTTAATCTATCTCACTGTAACAGGTTTTAACAAATTATGCTTTCATTTTTCTGTCTATCTTTGGTTACTTCCAGCTCTCTGAAAACAGTAACTTTGGATATTTTTCAAGAAAAAAAAAAACTTATTTCACACTTTCAGAATCTTCAAGTATTTCTAAAGAAAAACTTAAGGATAGTAAAAGATACTCTCAAGTAAATGTAAAAAGAAAAAAAATATTATGGCATGAAAGTATTATTATCCTTACTTTTATTTTTATTCGCTCTCTGCACACGCGAGGTTTTATCTCTTCTTTATTGTAGTTGAGAATGAATAAATTCCTTTTGAACCTGATTTTTCATATTCGTTGGAAAACTATGCTTAGAGAAAAAGAAATTTAATAAATTTGACAATTTTTTTATAAATAAAATTAAGATAAATTAATTTTTTATTTTTTAATCAAAATAAAATAATCAATTAGTATTTTTGCACCTAAATAGTTAATTTGTCAAAATTTATTATTATTTTTTGTTAAACTATAATTGGATATTACACGTTACCAACTGATAGAGACGGTTTTGCCCAATTTGTCAGTGTTTTTGTTCAGATTAGAAGGTTGTCTAGCCTGGTAGGTATCATGTCTCTCGAGCTGGATAGGAAAGTTGTCCACCTATCTTTCTCATTTCCAAAACATAGGACAAAATATTATGAATCTCATTTTTTTTTATTAGTTAAAATATTTTATTGTTCTACGTTTTTTTTAATTTTAAATAAGTTTTAAGATTTTTTTAGTCTCAATTAGGTTTATATTTTTTTAAAATGTATAACAATTAAGTCTATTGTGTTAGTATGGTGCTAACAATGTTAAGGATATATCACATGTCAACTCCTTATTTTTTTTTAATTTTATTTTATTTTTAATAATTCATGTCACATGTCACGTCAATATTGTGTCACGTGTCAAGTCAGTAAGGTGACATGTGTCAAGTCATTATCTGAATTTCAATTTGGTCCATATATTTGTTATTTTGATTACATTTCAATCCTTTGTTTTTAATTTTCAATTTCATCCTTCTATTATATAAATATCATAATGGTATTTTTATTATAAGTAATTTTTTTATGACATATTTTTAATAATATTAAGTTTATTTAAATTTAAATTTTACATTAAACTCTTTTAATTTATTTTAAAATTTTAAATATTTTTATTTTAACTTTTTACAAAATTATTTTAAAATTTTGTATTTAAATTTATAAAATTATTATTTTTAAACCAACTCTAAAATTTGTACATAAATTATTTAAAACAATTTTGTAACAAGTTAAAATAAATATTTTAAAATTTTAAAACAAAATATAAGCAAAATTCAATATAAAATATAAATTTAAACAAACTTAATATTATTAAAATGTTTAATAAAAATATCATTATAAAATTTAAAGTTAAATATCTTTTTGTCCCTTAATCATTAGTGAAATTTGAAATTAGGTCATTTCGAAATTTTAGACAAATTTAGTCCTTCATTTTTCGAACTACGTGAATTTAGTCATTTTAATCAAATTTTGTTATATAAATTAAGTTTATTTACATAATTTTGTCATCAAATGTGTGGTTATCGGAATAATTATAATGATTTCCCTATTTTTTAAGATAATCCTCACTTGGATTTAACTTTGATACAATATATATAATTTTAAACGAGAGAAACCTACAGTTCCAAGAAGAGTTAAGTACTTCGATACTTGTAAGTATATGAATTTATTTCTTAGGAAATAAAGCTAAAAAATATCAAAATTATATTCTAGAGTAATTTTTTTAAATAATGTAGAATGTTACTGAATATGAATCTATTTTATTATCTTTGAATATTTCGTTATACGGATGATGTTTGGAGGCCGTTATTGATACGAGGTGTGAAGATTTGACATGTAAGTAGGATTTTAAAGTTTGATAGTGGGGTATAAAAATAATATTTCTTTATTATTGAATGATCGAGAAAGTATTATTGAAATGATTAAATATTTTTTTAAATATTGTCAAAATATCTATAAGAAGGGTTAGACACCAATGAAAATGCAGGGAAGGAGGAGGAGGGGTCCATAAGCTGGTGACACGTGTCTGAAAGTTAAGTTTTCATAAGGTTTAGATAACGTTTTAAACCATAAAAAGTGGGGTAGAGTAGAGAGAATCTCAAGTAACAAGCCGTGCCACTATTTATTCACGGGGCACTGATATTTCGCTACGTAAAAGAAGCACAAGTGTACTTAACTATTTATTCGACCGAGGCGAATCTCAGTATAGGTTTAGGGACCATGGTCCATCCTAATTTTTTTTTCACAATCATATTTTAACTCACTTTTTTATTCATTTTTAATTCATTTTTTCAATCATCATTAGATCATTATATTACATCACTAAAAAAATATCTAATAATAATTGAAGTAGTGAAAAAAAAAATGAGTTAAAATATCATTTTCCTTTTTTTTAATGCATGTAATATATATATATATATATATATATATATATATATATATATATAAAATATTTTATATTTTTAAAATTTTTTATATATTTTTT
>Ga0209589_1001041_pt1 | contig 43618 bp, 26 predicted proteins | sample CowpeawhiteBW_FD_187525 | JGI IMG/M metagenome (GOLD analysis project Ga0209589, IMG submission 187525) | Root nodule microbial communities of legume samples collected from California USA - Cow pea white BW (SPAdes) (version 2) | ecosystem: Host-associated > Plants > Roots > Nodule | place: USA...
CATTAATTTATATATATTAAAATAAATATATATATATATATATATATATATATATATATATAGATGTGTGTATTTGAAAAAAAAGAGAGTATATTTTAAAAATATTAAAATCACGTACAACATTCATTCATGGAACGGAAGATGTGTATATAGTTCTGTCTTCAAATATGTAAAACCCGTTATAAATTAATGAAAGATTAATAATTAATATTTCATTAAAGTTGAAAATTTCAATTGATTAAAAAGAAAAAAATAAAACTGCTTTGAGATAGAAAGTAGTGTGAAAGAATCCTCATTTCGAGTCATTGTCAAAAAGAACGAATAATGTTCAAATAAATATTTCAATGTGTGTAAATGAAAAACTTCTTCTAAAATAAAATTTTAATTATAATACTACAATATTTATAAAAATAATAGCGTATATAGATCCTATTTCGTGTGTCTTTCCGTCATTTGCTTCAATACTCTAATCAAATTAATCACTTTTTTTTTCTTTCTTATTTTATTCCATCAATTTCTTTGGTTTTACACTCCTAACGCGCTTTCAATACACAAATTAAGAAAGCAACTTTTGATCTAGAGAAATAAATAACCAAAGAAAATTAAACACTATATAACACAGCTGAAAATCATTATTTTTTTAATATATTTTCAGATCACTAAAACATCTTTGAATCAATTTGAAAAAGAAAAAAGCCCCTTAATTTTGGGAGATAAGCTCAAATTATAAAACTATGTATGATATATAGTTCAACGGTCAAACTTAGATTCATAATGTTCCTTTTCATTAATGATATGCAAATATAAATGTTTAGACCGACAGTTTATATAATAATAACATTCAGATAATTGTATTGTATTTCATATTCACATTCCTTTTGCCTTTATTCTTTATTTCTTTTATAACACTAATTAAATTTATTTATTTATTTTCTCTTCTCATTCCACACTAAGCTAAGCAAATATATAATGATAATTTGATTTATGTAAAGCCATTAAATTTTATATTGTTGGAGAATTTGAGCAAATGCATATATAAGAATATATAAGAATGATTGATTAAAATTTGAAGGTGATTTGGTTGTATTAATATAATAGTAATGATAGAAGAGTGTTTACTAATGACAAAATAACCACCATAACGGCAAAGACATTTAATGATCGATGTCTGAAGTAGTTAATTGAGAAGAAAGGAATTGAATATGGTTAGAACATGACCAGGCGTTTACCAAAAGAAAAGAAAGAACATGGGTGAAGGATTAGAGGGTTGTGAAGTAATTAATTAAATATTAAATATTAAATGCATGTTAATTATGAAAGGTGTTTTATGACTCGCCGGAGAAACACGAGATCACATGGAAGGGATGCTTAATTAAATTACAATTTGGAATATTTAAGCTTATTATAAACCATTCCTTTTATATTAATTAACAAACTACATGTGGACTCGCTACTTCCACTATTCTCATAAAATATTCTGTTTTTTCTGACCTAACTTCCACGTCTTCTCATTTTTCTTTTCTTTTCATCTCAAAATATCTATTCAAGTTTATTTGTGGGCAGTGTCAATGTAAAAGATTTTATTGTATATTTAATTTTGAATCGGATCAAGTCAAACATGAATTCCACATTTAAATTAAATTTATTTTAACTGATTTGTAATATCAAAACAAATACGCAATTGTAATGAAAAATATAAACTTAAAATTGATAAGACAAAATGTTTGAACTAATTTAAATGTTAATGGATAGTCCGTTGGCTTAGCTGATAAAATATAATATTTTTAATAAATTTTACTAAGATAGACTCTGATACTATGATAGAAAGTGAATTTTAAATCTAATTCAATATCATAAAATTGATTTATAAAGTGAAATTTGTATCTCATTTATATATTATAAGATTGTCTTACTTCAAATAAATGTAAGACTTCTAACACTCATGGGAATGAAGTAAAACAATTTGAGTGAGTGAAAATGTTCGTTAAATAACTTTTTATTTGTTTTGTTGCAAATAATTCATAATTATAATCATTACAAAATTAATAATTTAATATAAAATTTAAATAGTAAATGAACTGAAGTATTTAAGGGGAATTAAATAGTATGATAAAAAGAAATTCTGAAAAAAATAAACTACCTCAAAATATAAATTAGAAAATACGAGTTATGTATATTGATAACATTCAGAAGAATATAAAAAGGAACACAAAATTTCCTTTATCTTTTTTTACCAAACGATTTCTATATATATATATATATATATATATATATATATATATATATATATATATATATATATATATATATATATATATAATTTAGATCAGCAATCATCATTTACTTAAAAGACTGTTAAATATCAATACAAAACTTAATGTATAATTATTATATTAATTTGTTATAACATTCATATTGTTACTCCTTGTTCCAAGTTTTCATATTTCACATCATGTTTTGCTTCCATATTTATTAATTTAAGTTTGTAGTCTTCTTCTTTACTTTTTAAAGGCAAATTTTAGAGATTTTAGGTCTATGTTAACATTTTTACCTTTTTTTGCCCAGACTTTTATTTTATTTATATAAACTTTAGAATTTGTGCATGGGCCTTGTGTAATATGGCTGCTGAGGATGATGGAAAGACTATCTTGCTAGTAACTTAACTATAGTGAAACTTATTTGCTCAAATTAATTAATTAAATATTTGGACATAAAATTATTAGAGCAGCAAAATGGACCGGTTTTTTTTTATTTTAACTTTTTTAATTTGTTTTCAATTTTATAAATTTTTTTATTTTTAATTTTTTTATATATACATATAAATTAACATTAAAAACAAATTTAATCAAATAAAATATTTTTTAATTTTTAATTGAATATTTAATGTTTTTAATTAGATAAATTAAAATAATTATTACATTTACATATTAAAATATTAAATTATTAAATTATAACTAATAATTAAAACTTAATTTGTATGTGTTAATGATTTAAATTATAATATTATAATATATTTTTACATTTAAAAAATAATTAAAAAATAATATTTTTAATTATTTTATTTTATTTTTTAAAAATGGACCAACTGGTCCGTATTTTGACCCGTCAAATTGACGGGATGAACAGAATGGGTCATAACTGACTTATAAATTACATTTTCAACTCAAACCGTCATTTTTAACACGGACTGACCCGTTGAATCCAGTCCATTTTGCAATTCCTAAAAATTACATGTGAGATCATCTTGTTTTTTATCATACTATGCACCTTAGGTACGAAAAATAGCACAACATCGTTATAATTAAATCAATACCATTAATTAACATATGCAATTTTTTTTTTATATAGAATGCATATGTGATGTTGAATTGAAATATACTTAATTTCATAAATACTGTTCGTTACAGATCCTTAATTATGGTTGTTTCCAATTCACAATTTTTGCTTACCTAAACAGTTTAAAAAATACCTCATGTGGGTGACCTTGTTGGTTAATTTTTGTTTAATTAATTCAGTTTCCTCTATTCATAACCCATAATTAATATACTTTTAAGTTTAAATAATTTTAAATGTACTATAAACTAATTTTGTTTCTAGTGGATATAAGATTTTCAATTTCCTAATATAAGATTTTTAATACACTTTTTATGATAAGATATTTATGTTTTGAATATTGAATTAAATATTTATAAATAATTCGACAATGATTTGATAGTAAATAATATAATAAGTTCAATAAATAAGAAATATTAAGATAAATTCTAAATTAGTATAATAAAAAATTTAAATCGTAGTTCAACCTTAAATTCATCTTATAAAATAAGGTTTATGAGTGTGAGATCTACAACAATGACTAATCTCAATAAACGGTCTCGATCTTCTTCCTTTACCTCTGATTGTGATCATTGGAGGTGTTGTAGCACTTCGTGCAATGTTGGTGGTTCAACGAAAAATGGATTAACATCAATTTATAGCGGTATTATTAAGCCGATTTTGACGCAATGGGGGACCACTACTTCAATCAATTAGAAATAAAGTAATGGGGACCATAACCACCACGGACAACCAATAAAGAAATAAACTAAAATAATACCCCACTGAACCCCATCTACTGACACAAACTACACAAAATCATGCAAGTAATTTATAAACCATGAAGAACATCACAACAATCCAACCACAAACAAACCTCAAAACAGAATTATGAAAACCATAACCCCAACTGATTCAAATGTGCAAACCCACGAGCAAACACAACTCCAAAAATTTTAAACCCACGAGCAAACACAACCCCAAAAAACCTAAACCCACGAGCAAACCACTTACCTCCTGATGATGATGATTTGTAAAATTGAAATCAACCTAACAAATCGCAAGTAACACCTGCTTCCTCTGCAAATCTGAGATCAAGAAACTCGAAGATGAAGAAAACGCCTCCAACGAATGTCAATCCCTAATTGCACTCGATAAAATACCTAATTAGAAATTTTTCCCTAAATTGAAAAGTTATCGTTAATAAGCTACATGTACAGTACACGTAACACATCCCAGTATAACATAATACAAACAGTGCCACCTATATAGTGCTCCGTTACTGATTTAAACAACGTCACATAAAAGAACTAAATTTAACACAAATTACGAAAATGAGAACCATTTTAAACATTTGGTAAAAATGATGACCAACAACAAATACTACGAAAATGACGAGGAAAAATATATTTAAGCCTAAAGTAAACAAACTGTGGTAATTAACATGTTATGCAGCTTTCACGATCTCTCTTTCTGAGCTAAGTGAATAATCTCTCCTTCTGTGTCTGATAAAAATGTTTACCAGCTGATGAAAGTGGATGATGGAAAGCACGATGGCCCCTCAGATGGAGAACTCTTCATGCATGCATTTCAAGTCAAGAAATGGGAACATATTCACTTTCTGATTTTGTTTTTGACGCAAAGCCACAAATTTTGTGAATGTAGAATAAGATGTGTGTGCTTATATATATAGATAGAGATATATGTTTCATAAATGTTACTGTGGAAAGTCATGGCTTCTGAACATTGAAAATGACCAACTTGGACTTTCCCATCACCATATTAATTAATATCACACATAAGACAAAAGCTAAGTGATCGAAACGATTGCATCTCTTATTATTGTGACAAGGAATTTCATGACACTGATTGCTTTTTCTCTCAACCTAGTTCATTATAGATTATGGTGCCATCATTTTCACAAACCCTAAGCCAAAAACTATTAATACCTTACTATAGCTACCCTACTTCAATCATATTTTCAGACTTTCATCATACCACAATTTTAGGGCATCATTCTTATCTCCTACACTCTTTTTTTTTAATCCACTACCTAATTATTATTTCAATTTTTTTTCTTAACAATTTTTTCTTTCTAACTAATATGTTAATTAATTCATAAAAATTACAGATGTTAGGTTGCATATATTAACTTTAACTTACAGATATATATACATTTGTTTTGTTTTATTTTTTTCTCTTACTTAGATGTGAACGAATTAGAATATGCTGACAAAAATAGTTCTTTTAGAGACATTTAATAAAGAATTTTTTTTATATATATTTAGAGTGGTTTTTATCTAGTTTACGATTTGTTTAATAAATGAATCAAAATCAGCCTCTTAAAACTAATTCCTGAGCCATTTTAAAACCTAATGTTTACAGATAATTTTTTTTCCAAACTCATTTTTTACTACAATAACATACTATTTGATTGTTGAGAGTCTATACACGTTAACCTACCTTTTAATAATGATATTGAAGGTTCAATTTTAAAACTTTTAAAAGCTCTATGACGTGTTTATAGATGATTTTCGTTTATTTAATTTTTTACGTTTTAATTGAACAATTATTAATGTAATTTTAGAAAAAACATATCTAATATTACAATGGGTGTCATTTTCATATCTAATGTTTTTCCGTTATCATTAATTTCTTCGATTTGCTTGATGCTTACAAAACTCTTTATCCTCGTGAAATTAAGCTTGAACATCTATGATGGTCCAAGTCGAGAAATTCCATCGTTTATGAATGATAAATATTGTCGATAGCATGTCGACCAATATGAAAACTTTTTTGATAGATGTAATGTCTAATCTTTTTCCATTGGCTAATGTAATTTTCTCATTTCTCTAATTCAATGACAAGAAATTATTACAGACAATTATGGTTGGTTGAACTTCATTGGATGGATGGTTAGAATTTAAGACTTGTCGACATTTGTTTCCCAGAATCATTTTCTGTCTAAATTTTAATAGGAACATTCTCTTCCGATAATATCTTTAGAAAATTATATATATTGTCGTAATTTTAAAAATATATAGGTCGACAAATTTAACATAATGTCATGATTAAATGACAACATAAATCATAATACAGTATTAATTAATTAAAATAATAGAATAGTATAGAGTCTGATCATGAATAGAAAATTAAAAATTAGTGTATAACTTATTTTCTTTACATCAAATGAGCATGTTAGAGGTGATGTTAAAACTAAATAAATAAAAAACATGTATGGGAACAAATTGAGTACTTTTTTCTCAGAAAAAAAATACGTAACTTTAGTTAATTTTACTCAATTTTTAACTGTCAGATTTTAACTAATTTTTTTTATATAATTTATTTTTTAGATTGTTAAAATTAATTATTCAACACATGAAAATAAACTAAAGTTACGTCATTTTTTTCCGAGAAAAATAACTAAATTCGTTTCTAACTAGTACTATAAACTTATAATATAGTGAATAAAAATTGATGATAATGTGAACGAAAAGTATTGAGGGAGTTTGAAGAAGTAAAGGTGGTAGGATAGTGAGAGACATAGAAGTTATAGGTAGAATAGGGGGAGGACCTTGAAGCCATTGGTAATGGACCAAAATGTTGGGTAGCATTTCAGGGGAGCCTCGTGGAACAACAATAGTGGACCAGAATCTTAACCTAGAACAAACCAACTCTTTTCAATTCTTCATTCACAACAAAGCTTATCCAGATTCAAAAAATCCAATGTCTTCATCTTAATGCCATCATTGTGACCATCAGTTTATAAAATTAGAAAAAATTAACGAAATTTAGCCATAGGGTGGTCCAATTGAAGAATGGTCCCAAACCCTTTACTAGGGTTGCAACCCTTGTGGCAGCACCATAGGGGGAAATTTTTGGGGCCAGAGCCATGTGAATTCCAAATGGGTGGCCGAAAAAAGTTTCAATCCAAAGACTTTTTCTTAATTATTTTTTCAGAAATTAAATGTGCAGATTATTGTACCAAACATGTTTTACGTCATCAAATAGGTTCCTTTCATTAATTTTCTGTTGACTCCTTAATAGAGGAAAAACGTGGGTCTGCACTTTCCCTACGAATAAACAACACGTAAACAAATCAACACACTCAACCATTTTCCTTCAAAATCTGGACCACAGTTTTATGGGAAAAATTCAAACTCCACTCTCAATCTTTACATAATTTTGTTTGCATGGTTGACAAGTTTTAGCGTACTTGGCTCTTTTGGAATACAGAATATTATACATGCCTGAAAGTGAAGACAAATTTTACATATTTTGTGTGCCCACATCTTAAAGCCTGAAATTGAGTTATCTTTTAGTTAAACCCATTTGTTCATTTTTATTTCCAAACCACATTTTCACTTTTTTAGGTCATGATTTGATCATATTTAGTTTGGTAAGGTACGAAGCCCTAATTGGTGTCAAATTTGTAATCCCAAAGGTTCCATCCCAAACACTAGCTAAAAGACAAATAAAATAATGGAAGGACAATTTCAAATAGTTGATTTTAACGTGAGATGGACAAAAATATCCACATAGATATGTGAATAACAAAACACACAAAAAAATAAAGCTTTAAAAATAAAGCACAAGTACAGTTTGAAGTACTCTTCAATAACAGCTATAGTCCAGTTAGGCAACTTTTCGTCAGAAAGTACAAAAAAGAGGCTATTTAGTACATTTAATGATGCATGGTGGTCACTAACCTCTTTTTACATGTAAGATATATGACGTAGTAAATGTCACCTCCAGAAGTTACTAGTAACGTGACACTTTGATGCTAGAGTTCAGAGTATAGGTACACTAACATGCAAGTGTTTCTATATGACAAAGTCAAAAATTATAGTGAGCTTGGCCCCACAGAACATAAGAGTGAAACTGCTTCAATTGATCAGAAGGACAAGGAAAGAGGTAAAAAGGGAAAATACAAGGCAAGCTAACTGATGCTAAAAATATCCCTTGCCCCTATTAACAATAACATTTTACAATTGAATGCTTAACAAAAGAATGAAAAAATAACTTTACAGAATGCAGGGATATGGCCAAAAGGGTGTGAAGTTTTTCTTTTTTTTTTCTCTTTCTTTCTGGTGTAGAGAGAATAATAGAATGGCATTTACAACCAACAATGGCAAGGACCAACAACTGATTTTGTTGTCAGGCTTGAGAAGAGAAATTTAGAAGGAAGTATACACTAAGTTTTGTACACCTACTCATTCAAAAATTGGAAGGCTGGATTTTCAAGAAGCTCATCCGCTGGTTTCATGTCTGAGAAGTCCTTCTCTTGCAGTGATGTAGAAAGATCATCAACTGAGAAGGGGATGCTGTAAAGAAGCAAAAACCGTTTGTTGAACATATAAGATATTTCTTGTGAATACAAATTTATTAATTTATTTTACCTTCTTATTTTGATTATCCAATATAATCAGAAGATCATATTTCCCACTACATAGTTCTGTATTCTAATGGCAAAAGTACATGTTATTAAAAGAGCTCTCACCTAGAACTGTCATCCAACAAGAAAGAATCACTCTGAGCGTTGTTGGAGTCTTCAGCCATTAACATCCTCATGCTTGAAAGCACCTGGAGGAAGATTTGAGAGCATTAGTCAAGTATGTACAACTTCAGCAATGACTTTTGCTGTTATTGGAAAATATACACACAAACTTACATCTGGAGATACACTTCGAGTATTGTAGTTACCATCCCAGTAAAGTGTACATATTCTGTATAGCTGTTGGACACTCAAGATCTGGAGAAGCAAAAGATAAGGGGGAGAAAAATGTAAAGGAAAAGACATCAAAGAAACATATACACTATAAAAGACATTTGACAGTTTATCAGCAAAAAAAAAATGCTTTTGAGACCATGCACATATCAATATCCCTAGTCTCCTTTATCCACCCCTTACAACAACTGAATGAAAACATGCGTCTGAATTTCAGTCCTAGAAGTAACTTCATTCACTCCCCAGGTTGAACAAACTAACAACCTGGGCAAGCATGTCAACAACTACTAGAAGAAACAAACAGTGAATCCATAGACAGGCCATGGGTTAGGTGCTTGCATCTCCAAAGTTTTTTACAAAAAAGACTCCATAGAGAATTATGTTGATAGAGATACAGGCCTCATTCACTCACACGGAAGTTTGAGATGGATAAAGACTTACAGGACATAAATCGTTGATGATTTCATCGTAGGAAATCCTGTACTTCTGATGAATAACCTGTATATAAACATAGACAAGAATTAAACAAGATGGGAATAATTAAGACAAATTTAAATCTATATGATTAAGTCTCCAAAGGGATTTGTTGGGGGATGATTTTCTTTCTAGAACCAATATAAGAAGCATTTTTTACTAATACAGTAGTTACTTCAAACATGGAAAAGAATTTAGACATAATATTGATCTAAAAGTAAAAGCAGATGTCTTCTGTCCGTTATTTTTGCTAGATTTATCCTGTTACTAAAACTAATCATTTCAAGAAACGTCCAGATTTTTTTTATACGGTAAAAACAAAAGAAACTGCAACAGAGAATCATCATTTACCATCAAAAGAATGAACCACCGGCAAAATGTGAGCACATTGAAACCATGAAAAGGTTCTAAATAATCAAACGGTAAACTCTTACCAAGAATCCAACAGCCTGTCTTATGTGCTTAAGTTCATCCCATGATGACCCTGCATACTGCAAGTTTGTGCTCAAGGCAATTAGTTGGAGCTTTTACTAAAATGTGTACAGCAGTTCAAAAGGACGTGGAAACAATAACTTGAGATAAACACATTACGGTTAAAGAAAAAACAATTTACCTCTTCCTTTGCTTGGCAGCACCACAGCTCTAATTCAGCTAATCCAGCTTTCACATATTCCCCGTTGCTGAATGTGCAACAATCACGTCGAAGAAGAAGACTGTAATCATTTGAGAAAAAGAGGTCTTATTAGCCTTTCCACATTTCAAGGGGAAAAAAAAAAACAATCATGATGCAAAAAGAAAATGTGCTAATAGATGTACGCAAAAACTACTTACCTATTGAAAAGTTGCACATTAATATATGAGAATGTCTGACTGAAGATCTTTTGAATAAGAACTGGTGGCACCTGAAACAGAAAAGGAATATACCACATTTTAGAAATTTTCAGAAATGAAATGTAGGTGTCTAACAGAGGTAAGTGCTCAGTAATCAGAAGTTAATAGAGATTTATCTTCGTACAAAGTTCTCTTTCAATGTACAGAGGAGGGTATTTAGGGATTCAATAGTACTCTGCCAGTGAACCATTGGGGAATCTTTAGCTGAGGATCGGCTAGAACGTAACCCTCCCTTTGATGTTCTTGGTGCCTACATATCAACATGAGATTTGCATAAGGAACATGAAGAATGAAAAATATACAACAAAGATAATATTAGGCCCATAATCATTGGGAATTTCTAGAAAATGTATCTGGTAAACAATTATAACTACATGAACTAGATATATACGTTGTCCAGTAAACTTGAGTTGGAACAATTGATAAATAGATTTCAGCACACCTGGATGCATAATGCAAGGACCGCAGTTAAATCCTTCTTCAAATTATCCCGAATGATGCCATATATTTTCTCCAAATAGGCTGTCAACTGTTGCTTAAAAAGCAAGGCAGGATACTTAGCTTCTACCTTGCGCACAACATCGGATGGAGGGGCAGCAAGGTTGGCAGAAGAAGGGGATGAAAGAAAACTCTGCAATTTACCCTTGAATTAATCATTATAACATTCAAGTGTGAGATGAAAATCAGTTAACATACAATTTAAGAAATATTCATTACCATAGTCATTCTTCCAAAGAGAGATGTTGGATTAGGTGGTTTTCTAACTGGGGTAGCATTTGTTGAACTCCCAGATTTAAGACTTTGTTCAAGTAAAAACAATAACGCAGATGTATTCGACAGCCAATAGGCCATATGATCATTTCCATCTTGATTCTGTATCGTAAAAGAGAGAGTAAGAAAGAAGAAAGTCAACAATTTACTTTTGAAGAGTGCTCTAACACTTTTGTTAACAAAAACACAACTAATATTGAATATCACAAAATTAAATTCACACCATTTAACATTACAGTACCCACAAAATAATTTATTGCTCCATGAACAATACAAACAGGTTCATAAAGACACAAAGTCTACAAAGAAATGGAGGGAAGGATGACTACAACAATAAACCATGAAACTACCAAAGCAGCATTCAAGTCTGCTTATGTATTACTTCTTACCCCAGTAATTTCACAAAAAACATTATCCTGGAACGAGAATCAAACTAAAAAACGAGACACTCCCTCCTCCAATACAATAGTTGTTAACTGATAATGAACATTACATTTCACTAGACTGCTGTAACAGGTGTAAGGAGTGAGGAAAATGTGACGTCTAATGCAGTTAGAGAAAAAGTACACATAGTTAATGACTCACAACAAAGGGGAATAAGAAAAAGCACTAGACAGAAGAGAGAGAATATAAGGCTGAAGGATTATTTGTTTGGGGCATGTTGGAGGTGAACCTTCTCTTTGAATTCATATTCTGCTCTCCCTATCTCTGGACCTACTTTTTTCTAATTCTCAGGTGATCATTGCTGAATTTCATCAACCACTTGGAGCGCATTTAGTTCATATCTTTCATACTATTTCCTTATTTCATTGTATTGGACTTGGATACTATCTACTTTTCGTAGCTCAATATTAAACTATTTCGTTGAGGGTTTATACTGTTCCAACTGCATATTGAATAATTTTTGTAATAGACCACATTAGAATAATCAGCATAATTATGATGTGCAGTGAGAATCTAAAAGAGACTAATCATGTGATTTAAGTTTTCCCTAAGCTGCATTAATCCATGAAACACCCTCAGCAGGATGAAGAGTTGATGACAAAACAAAATCTTTTTGGTATAAGTATGATTTTTCTCACTAGAAAGCACTTGCTTTCCCTGGATTCAAGTTTTCAATTTTGGATTATCTAGCTGAAGCTTTTTAGTACCCAGAAATATCCAGTTTAAAGCATTAATAAAACATATACGATTAAAATGACTTTTCAAATCTTAAATCGATTAGAGATATGACTAAAATTATATGAGTGGATTCCAATTTTACCTTACAAATCAGTTTTGTAAGATTGACTTAAATTTAAAGTCCACTAAGATGCTATCAATTTATCTCAATGAAGTTTGTTGGACCTATTATGTCAACCGTATTAGACTCCCCTCTTTCTCATGCTTGAAATGTTAAATTATAGAATACAAGTAGATGCAAATCTTACTTTACAGTTTAGCTTTGTGATATTGAGTTAAACTTAAAATTTATTTTTTAAGAGTTTCATATTAACTAGTTAGTTTTATTGGTTATGGAAGAAAGAAAGAGTCCTCCATTTTGTGGTAATGGATAATCTACAGCACATATCGGCACATACTATCTTATAAAATATAATTTAGAATAATGTAATTACACTACCTCAATTTCAGAACCAATCATTTGAATCAGGCGATCAAATACACTGGTTCTTTCAGCTTCAAAAGATTTCCAGTGGAGAAGACATTTGTAAATGGTGAATGCAGCAATGGGTTTTCCATGACTGAAGCCAATATTTTTCATAACACAGTTAACAAGCGAATCAACACTCTCCTACAGTAAACAAGAGTTTAACTTGAGAATGATTTTTTGCATGAAATACCATGACAACAAACAGAATTAAATTCCTGATTTTAAGTACATACATGTTGTCGTTCAATGTAAGATCTCCTTAGTTTGAAGTCAGATTCTGTACCAAATTGTTTCACAGGCGTGACATATGTATCCTGCAAAGGTCGCTCAATTTATACTCCATTGGAAACAGTCAAGTGTTACAGAAGGCACACGAAAACAGTTGTAAAGAATACTTACAACAACTTTCTCCTCTTCTGCCACATGGTGACCATTTTCTAATTTCTGCGTAAAAAAATGTAATCATTTCATTAGATGTATATTTAGATTGAGAGCATGAGAACTTGTATACGTTAGCTACAACAAATTACCACGTCCACTGGGGAAGACAGGTGTTCTGCTATTGTTTTCACAGATGAGTTTAGTAGTGATTGCTTCTGAAGAATATGGTTTGCAGATTCCATGTCTATGAATTTCTCTTCAAGCCTATAAACAATAATTAAAGAAAAAAAAATGGCCATGATGATAGAAATCTTGTTACAGCAAATAGAGTACGAATGACAACCTTTACACTCAGGAGACAAAAAAAGGGTTCAAAACATCAAAGGATGTCAATTAGATATTTATCTTAAATCAACAAAGTTTAATCACAAATACAACCTTTGCATAGCAGTCTTCAACTGAATTACTTTTGATTCCGCATCCAAAGCTTGCTTTAACCTTTCTTCGCCAATTTTGCTAGCCTCTTCGTACTTTTTTTCTGTTTCATCAATTTTCTTTTCCAGTGAACTCACCATGTTCTGTAACAGAATTCATGAAGTACTATCTTAATAATACAATATGACAATATATCTTCCACAAAATGTATCAATATACAAATACTTTCTTGAAATGAAGCACAAATATCCATGTCATAACCACTTTACCTTGAGTTTCTCATTCTCACCACTGAGCTTCTCCAACAAAGCATGGTCAATAACTGGAATCTCCTGTATAACGGGAGCTCTCTCTGCTGCTACTTTTGTAGCCTCTTTCTCCTTTTCAAGAAGTAACTTAGTTTCTTTAAACTGAAGTTGCATCTCTTGCAAAGCAGATTGTAATCTTTGGTTTTCTTGAGCTTTTGCTTCTTCCATGTCAACCTATGCGTAATAATGCAGGCTTAAGAAGCTTTTCAAGATACTAACTAAATGATGTTTATCAATGTCATACATCTTTCTCAGAAAATGCAGAAAAAAGCTCCTTCTCATCAATTACACAAATTAATTTCACTCCAGTATGAAAAGTTTCTAAGTATTGCTACGGTGCTAAAAAGCACACTACAATATTTTGCTCTTACTAATTGGACAGGGTTAATTCATGCAACTTAAAATTGCCGGTTGACCACATTAAAGTTGCTTGAGTTAGCAGTTGGTACGAAAAATCCATAGTATATTACCCTCAAACGTTTTTCCAGCTGCAACCTTAACGTAAGGTCTTCAACTTGCTTTTCAAGCTTACTTTTGGCAGCTTGGAGAGCTCCAGTTTCTCTTGCAGCCTGCATAAAATTAAAAATCTCAATCACTATAAATTATCAAGGTCGTCAACCAGACGTTATCCATATTATAGATAAAATGGACCAAAGCGAAGTGGGATATTATTGTTTGTAGGCATAGAGTAGTGAAAATGAGAAATTTGCAGTGGAGGTAAAACCTCTGCTTGGAGTATAATTAATGTAGCTTTACAATGTTGCTACATGAAGTGAAAATTTCGTGCAGGCTAATGAAGTTTTGTACAGTACTACAATGATTATGGGTTAGCTTGGAATGTGATGAGAGAACCATAAAAAAGCTTTCATGTACAAGTCAATTCTACATATCAAAACTCAACATTTTTTTTGTCTGACTGTGACTCAAAAGTAGTAAAAATACTGCCTAGTAGTAGTAATTACTTGCTACTTAAAGAACATTATACTACAAATTCTAAAGGGCATAGGCCGCTAACCAATTTTCAATAGATCTATGAATTCACTGAAATCTAAATTCAATTTCCGTAATAACTATTATCCTGGATCCTATCAGTGATATGATATTTATGAGCTCGCAAGTCACGACTTTCAATTTTCAAACATATTTTCATACATGGATTCAAAGGATTAAGGAGAAAAACATAAGTACATACCATCTTGAGCTTTCGCAACTCTTGCCTAGCAACTTTTCCTCTCCATGCACATTGTGTTGTAATTGCTGCTTTCTTTAGTTCGGTGAAATGAAGTTGTGCCAAGTATTTCTGGCAGTGGCTCTACAATGCACAATCATCAGTGTTGGGAATAACATACTATTTGAACCCAAAGTAAAAGTGCCAAGCTCAGTAACAATGATTTTGCAATAGAATCCATGACCAGAAATAGTAAAAGTGCTCAAAATACCTGAATGACAATTGCTGCTTTAGTCCTCCTTCTAAAGTATAGCTCACAACGAGCAGCCATTCCCCGCATACCCGTCTGGATAGTGACAGCAGTAGCATGCAAATCATTGTATGCCTTCCTAGCAATATGCATGCGGAAGCACCTCTGAATCACCAAACTAGAAGCCTCCTGCCGCATTCCCTCATACACTTGCCGAGCAAGTTGTCCTGCAGTCAGTACAAAGAAAGTCATCATACTTCACAAAGCACAAAATTTCTTCCCAAATCCAACCTGTGAGCTAATATTTCAATAAGCAATGAGCAAATACCTCTGCATGCAGCTTGAATCCTCAAAGCCGACAGACGAAGCAATATGAAACTTCGGCGTGACAAATATGAACGAACTTTTCTCTGAATAATGCTTGCTGACCTTCCTAAGATTTCACTTCTACGGGTATCTAGTTCTGCCATCTGACCAGCTCGAAGAAACACCTTTGTCTTACCAATCTGTAGCAATAAACAATACCACTAAATTAGCTAATACGTATCACCAGTATGCAATTATCTAATGCAATGGTGGATATCATTACAGTGAGTACAGATGAGCATTAATAGCAATTCATTTTTGTATATGCTTGACAAACACATGCCTTAGTGATCATTCCTAAACCTAAACTACACCTTCCAAATTTACTGGCAATATAATGGTAGTAGGAGTCAATTACACATGGGAGAAAAAGACTCCCATAGGATAAAAGATTCTCTCACATAGTAATAGTTACCTGACAACCTTCAAGTCCAATATTCTTTAGAATCCTCTTGCAAGCAGTGACCTCATCAGAACTAAAAGGAAAAATACAAAAAAGGTAAGCACTTTCAGAATAATGACTAATAAAAAGGATGCCGATTCAGATACCTTCCATCCAATGCTTCAGGTGCAAGAAGACTAAATCGATCCACAAATTCATCAAAGGTTTTTCTTGTAGGATACCCGGCACAACTTATCCTAATTGCCTCCATAACTCCCTACAACCAGACGAACTATGCTAATAAGCATAAACTTGCACGATATCAGGTTTAACTTCTATTACAGTACAAGACATATCATGCTAAAAGTAAATCAATAAAATACTAGCAGTCTTACCCCACAACGTAGTTGCAGCAAAACATTTTTATTCTCAAAAATTGCTGGCTTGAGAAGATTATTGGGTTTTACACAACGAATGTAGTGTGGCTCAGTGGAACTGAGAGTTTCAAGTAAAGATTGCAATTGTTGCTGCAAGACATATGAAGTGTTTTCTCAAACACATAGGTTAGGCAAGAAAGACAAATCAGTTGGTTTCCTAATAACCAACCTTAAATCGTGAGCCAATGGAGGAGAACTTTGATTGTTTTGAAGATTCCTCAGGTGAAGGAGGAAACAAACCCGATACAAAGGGGCATTTTGAAGCACAGAGAAGTGCTTGGTGCTCTGCAACGACATAATCTTTGTTCTTGTCGAGGAAAAATTCAGTTTGATAAGTGACCTACAAATTACAGATTAAATCACATACAGCATTCCAGCATGTTTAAATTATAAATGTATCTTCTTTATTTACTTATTATATCTGAATGAAAAAATAACAATATAACCAACTTACATCTCCAGCATAATGGCAAATTGTAAAGTCACTACGTGATAATTTAGGCTTGCTAAACCTTTTATGGTTTTTGAAGGTCTGATACAGCTTTTGGGCAAAAGTTTCATGTGTTGATCTAGGAAACATACTGCATAGAACAAAAACACAGCTATCAGAGCCTCAGTAAAAACAACAGATAGAATATGGGCTATCAGCATAAAATATACCAAGCTTCATCCAGAAGAGCAATAATGCCACCAGGTTTCTGCAAATGAATAAAAGATAATTCAAGACTCAAAATAAATTTCTAACTGTAAATAATAAATTCACTAATAGCAACCTGCACAAATACAACTACGATATCAGTGTGCTAACAGAAGCAATGGCAAAATAATGCATTGATAAAGTACATGATATTTTTCTATGTAAGGGATGCAAAATAAGGTCAATTTGGGTGAACTCAACTAGCAGTGATCATTTCAAGGTAATTAGATTTACCTTTTCTATTTCATTAAAAATTCAACCTAGTCCCTAAAACGACAGAAAAATCACATTCAATGTTTTCATTCACTTAACCCCCATAAACAAAACATTCTTCCTTTCATGTCTCTCATTTGCTTTCAGGGCAAATTTTCAAGCAGCTTCTTTCCACATCAACTTATTTTCAAATGATTCCCCCAATGTAGTGCTTCTTTCTCTATAACCTTGATTTGTATGTCCACCCACCGATGTTCTAACGACAACACCTCGCTTATGCTCCACAAACCTATTAATTAGATTTACTAATAGCTTATGCTCCACAAAACTATTAGTTAAAGCTTCCAGCATTATGTATAATAATAATTAGATTTACTAAAGCAGAGTATACCATTCAGGGACACTTCAATCAGTTATACCAACTATATAATTTAATCCACCTAAATTGACTCCCGAGGATTACATTTTTTTTTTTATATCACTTTGAATGATATATGTAAGAAAACTAGATCAAGCAACCTATGCTATGTCATGATATTTTATTTTCACTTAAGCTAGTACTAGTTCACATCTCACATAACTGATATTTGTTGTTATTCAGTTTAACTACTGTTTAGAATGTTGTGACCAATATAGCAACAGAAACATCACAGCCAATTTTAAGACAAAAGCTCGATATGCCTCAACCAATGAAAATACACTACTGCACCGTCTGTCAATAAGCCAATTTAATTTACCAATTATATGTCTGTCCGCCACCACATTTAATATATAATCTTTAACCGAAATAAATGAATATCTTTGACTTAACCAAGCAACCTACAAGAGACCAAGCCAAGGATTGAAGAGTCAGAAAGGAAACCTTTTCAATGAGATCCAGAATATCTTGATTGTCCACAAATTCAATGTAACTCCAATCAATTTCCTCCTTTTTGTATTCTTCTTGCTCCATTTTGAAAACATGCTGCAGAAAAAAATATATTTGGGCGTTACAAGAGCATGAAAGTAAATTAAAAGAGAGAGATTATTGTTTGTTTCTTTTAGAAATTGGATTTTAAGCCTAATTCAAACTTACAAAACTGACTTATATAATAAAGTTTGCATCCAGTTATATACTATAATTTAGTGAAATCTTTAGTTGATGTAGAATCCCCAACACATACAACCATACCAAGGACTAAATATTTGTGTTTAGTTTGATAGCAAGTGGCACTATCTAATATTATCTTAGGGATTAAATATGTTTATAGTCCCTAAACTTGGACGCGAAATTGGACTTCATCCTTGTCCCCAACTTTAATACGTTTTGATCTCAAAACTTTAAAAATGAATAAATATAGTCATCTTAACACAATGACATTAGATTTTGTATACGTGTTAAACATTATTCTAGAATGCATTTAAGCTAGAATGTGTCAAACGATGTAAACAACTTAGTTTAAAATGTCACTTGACAAGTCAAAAAATTTAATGAAATTAGATTAGAAACACTATATTTATTCATTTTTAAGTTTGAGGACCAAACTGTATAAAAGTTAAGGGACTGAAAACTAGGGGTGGCAAAACCAACCAATCTAGCTTGTTTTGGCCCAGCCCACCTTTGGCCTGTAAAACCAAGCCGGGCCGGCTGGACCGCCACCAAAAAACGGGCTAGAAACTGCAATCAGCCACGCACAAGGCGGGGTGGTGAGGCTGGCAGGCTGGCACACTGTTTTTTTCTTTTTCAAATTTGTTTGCATATACATATAAATAAATATTTAAAGTATATTTAATCGTATAAATATTTTCTAAGCTTTTAATTGATTAATTAATATTTTTAATTGGATAAATTAAATTAGTATTGCATATTTACATTTTTATAAAAATATAATATAGAAAATTTAATCTTTTTAATTTTTAATTTAAAAAAATTAAAATAAAACAGGTTAGCGGGCCAAAGGTGAGCTAGCGCACCTTTAGCCTGCCAAATTTATCAGGCTAGGCGAGCCAGACCAAAATGGGCTGGCAAATTGAAAATTTCATCCCAACCCGTCCCGTTTTGATGGGCTAGCCCACAAGCCACAACCCATTTTAACACATGAAAACAAATTTAACCCTCATCTCAAAATCTAAACTTTAAGTCTAACTCAAATTCACAAACTAACTCATACGACAAGTTTTGCACTCACTTGTATACTATAATTGATGAGATCTCTAATTGATATAAGATTTCCAACAATTTAAAATATACAAGCAAAAGGTATTCTCAATTATAAAGAAAAAGATATCTCTTTCAACAACAAACCTGATTAAAATGTTGCTGGAGCTTTTCATTGGTCAAATTAATACAAAATTGCTCAAAACTGCACATACACATAACAACCAGTCATAACATACAGAATCAGCATTTTTACAATAAAACTATAAGAAAGGAATAAAAAAGGAACGACATTTCCTGAAAATTTAGTTCAACAGCAAACCAAAATAACAAATGGATTTATCACAAACATTGCTACTACAAAACAAGTTTATAATGAACCAAGGATGGACTCAATGGCATCACAAATTCAATCTAGCATCTTACAATGTGAAAACTAGTGGAGGAGAACATCAGACTCCCAAACAATCTATAAGTTTCTTGGACAGAGTGTTCCCATGAAAACTCACAGATGTTAATTACACAACAAAAGTGCGCCAATTACAAACCTGTTAGTCTTGAAACTCTCAAAACCATAAATATCCAGCACACCAATTAAGGATTTTGACTCAGGATCCTGCCCGATAGAATTATTAATTTTATCAACCAACCTACAGAATCAAGACAGAAAATTAAAGAAACAGATTAACATGGTAACTGTAACAAAGTTCAAAAATATATATTTTTAGGGAATCTTCTTACAGGCTTACCAGTCAAACAATCGTGAGTACACAATCTTAGCCAAGGCATCTCGACTGAGTGCAGCAGCTTCTGGATCCAGCCATTTCGTAATTGTTTCATCTCGAGTAACAATTACACGTTTGCAAAGAGAATCTTCAAGTGCCTTTACATCACACCTGAATAAAAATTATGAGTCAAGGTCAAAAGGTGAAATGCAAAATCTTGAAATAATGCAAGTGCACAATGCTTTCTCACATGAAAAGCTCAGCAGCAGTCTTCAGATGGAACCAAGATTTTTCATCTCTGGGCTCAGATGAGTCTATCTCCTTCCCTTTCTTAAATTCAATGTTCCCAAGATGTAAAATTGCTGCGACAACTTTAAAAATTGCATCCTAAAGAGCAGTGGGGGAATTGAATCATAGGTCAAGCTTTAAGAAACTGAAAACAATCATAAAAAAGATCTCTATAAAATACCTGCTCCTCGGAACTTATTCCAACAATATCCATTGCTCTCCTTGTATCCCTATATTCCTTAGATTCATCAAGCCCCTCTAACTCAAAGCAATTTGATTGATTCAGATAATGAAACATTCTTGGATCTCCTAATTTGTACTTTTTAACATCCTGTCAGAAAGAGAGGACCAGATAATAAGAAGTAACAAAATAAAAAAAAGAGCTGAGCACAAACATACCTATAAATAACTTTGAAAACATTTTTCCAATGCAAACACATATCTTACAACAACAAAAAAACCATAAATGAGCATACATAATTATTATGAGTGTTAAGTAAATCAGCTCTTATGTTCTATCAAAGTCCTCTAGAAGTCAATTTCCAGACAGTTTTTTCTAATGGTAATTTACTTACAATTATATTGAATCCAGAAACAAATTAATTTTAAAAAAATAGCTTCAGTACCTCAGGAGGTGCAGCACAGAGCATGTAGAAACAATGATAGTTCCTCTCTGGATCTGACACCTGGCAAACACGTGATCTTTCAAGCAGATAAGTCCTGATAGCAGCCCCTGAAATTCTTCCCCTCTGGTCAAATTGAATCTCCACAAACTTACCAAAACGACTGCAGAAGTCACAGATGAGAAAATAAAATAAGACACGATAGCAAGATAATTGCAATATAACTACATAAGCAGAAAACTTACTATTATTTCCCACCTTGAATTATTGTTCCTAACCGTCTTCGCATTGCCAAAGGCTTCTAGAACAGGATTGGACTGCAAATCAATGAAGGGAAAACATAAGGGTAAAGTTGAATGAACAGAATTTAGGATTGTAAGAAATTTAGATGCAGAAAAAAGGTTAACAAGATAAATCAGCTTTGTAAATGTCAATTCTCTTACCTCCAGGACCTTTTGCTCGATAGTTCTACCTTCAGCAGCAGCAGCTCTCCCACCCATGTAAGCAAGATACCTCATGAGTAGCTTGGTACTTTCTGTTTTACCAGCCCCACTTTCACCACTAACCAATATTGATTGGCTGATTCCCTCATTTATCATAAGCCTAAATAAATACACAATAATTAGAGTAGTCAGACTCCAAAACTATTAGCATGATCCTTCTGCAGGAAAGATATGAAAACTACCTATATGCTGCATCTGCAACAGCAAAGGGATGCGGACTTAGCTCACCAAAAGCTGCTCCTTTATATTGGGCCATCATGTGGCTGTCATATAAATGAGGGAGCTTTATGAAAGGGTTCACAGCAATCAATATATTCCCAGTGTAAGTCTGGAAGCAAAAAATTAGTCAGCACTTCTCGATATGGTACGAAAGTATTTAGATACTAACAAATGCGAAATAAAGGAAACTATTCCCCCCATGCAACAGACACACACTTTGAAGAGTTGGAAACTGTAATGCATACATAAATTTCATTTATATCATATCTTGATCTCAGATTATCCAGCACTCCAGGTTCATGCAGGTATGCAAGCTTTGTCATATCATCCACGCCACTTGGTGGAACTTCAGTATCTTTATGATAGATACTAGAAGCTTCAACAACAACCTGCAAATTTCAAGACAAAAGAAGGTGCGTTGAAATTTCGCAAATTTAGGATTAAATTAAAAATGTATATCTATCATAAAAATGCAAGACAAGAACAGACAGTTTAAAACGTTCAATAAGGCACATATCTTCATTACACTATGCTTCAAAGATTTGAACCAGTTATTCATGTTTGAGAAATCAAAGCACTCAAAGTAAAAAGGACAAGTTTCCAAGAACATGAAAAAGCATTATTGAGGATTAGCTTTTAGCAAATATAACAAAGTACACTCACCGTCTTCCCTGAAGAACAAAGGACTTTAATTGCATCTCCTTTAACCTCCAAGACCTCACCATCTATCCAAGCCACATCAGGATCCTCCATCCAAATCTGGGACCCAACTATAGGATTGGCAGTAGCAGCCTACAAGGAAGAGTATCACAACTTAACTGTACTAACTACACAGAATTAAGTACCTATCAAATAATAGTTTACACATAATCAAATAACTAGAGTGAGACTCAAACTGTGGGTAAAAGGAAATATAAATCTTAAATTCCCCACAGTTGAAATATAAGTCTACACATGCAAACTAGAAAAGGTAATACAACATAACTGCTAGTTTATTACAAAAATGTAAGGGTTCGCTGTTGTGAGCAAATATGTTTTTAGCTTCATTTTCTATTTTTACAAATATCACCTTGTTTTCACTTTGCTTCCTGTTTCCAATGTTTGCAAAGGAAAGTGCAAGTGTAAAAAAAACAACCTTTTTTCCATAATTTTGCATTAAAAAATAAAAAATGGAGTAAACAATAAAAATGTTATTTTATTTTATATTTGGTAGTACACAAGAAACATTTTCTCAAACCAAACATCCCCTGACTACTGAAAAGACTACTGATATTCTAGTTCTTCCTCAAAGTTCATCTGCGTATCATAGCTTATCTAGTTGCATATACAACAAGCAAGGATTCAAGTCAAAGGAGAAGCAAAAGAGAGTAACTTTTTCATTATTGAAGGATTTGACATGAATTTTTTTCATTTGCATGAATTGTAAACTTCAAACCAAACATGCGCTTAACTACTTTCTTTTGTGGAATAGTATCTGTGAAATTTTAACTACAATTTCAGCAGTAGAGAATAACAAATTCAATGAAGGAGGTCAATCAAAGTTGCTTCACTAACAGCAATATTAAAAGCATGTTGCAACGTAATTAGAAGAAAACATATGCGCAACTACTATTGAACTCAATATCGATACTGACCAAAATATAAAACAACGCTAGTGAAATAGATGACAAACAAGCTAAAGATTCATGGATTAGTCAAGCTTCTCAGATAATAAGGAAGGAAACACTAAACAATTTTTATTAACTGAAAAATTAGTAACTCAGGAAACACTAAAAAACTACTATCACCCAATTAACTTTATTGATTGAAAATATCAACCAAGGAGGATAATAAGCAATAGCTACACCGCACAAATAGTAACAAACATAGGAAAGGAAATAAACTAGTCCTCCTCATTCACGCAGACATGCACATTAACCCATTAACTACGCTGCTTTGAAGTGAAGCACCTACATTGTCATAATAACGTCAGATCTATTCGATTAAGTTTCCTCAACACAAAATACAGTAATGTTTTATTATAATTTTGAACCAAATTCAAAACAATCATTGCAAAATCATCTAAGTCAATCAATGATACATTGCAACAAATATAATAATAGCAATTTTGCAGTACTTAGTTCAGAACAGAGGATTCAGAAGACAGCATTCACAATAGGCTTATTTTTCCCTACAAGTCCAGTTAAAATAACAGAAAATTGAAATAAATTATGATCTTCCCAGATTTAGACCTTGTGGCGTCATGTTTCTTCAAAGAACAAAATTAACATAAAAAAAAAAAATATCCGCCATAGAATTGGACTCCTACAATGTCTGCTGGCAAAAACAACACATTCATAAAAAACTAGAAGTAATCGGTTCTAAGTAAAAGAATCGCCCAAACCTACTTTCTATGCTATAGCAGATCAGTCCACTAACAGAGAAAAACAAGAACCCCAATTTCATTAACAAAGAAGAAAGAAAGAAAACAATCTCATTTCAACAAAGTGAGTTTCACGGCACTGAAAGCGAATGGAGGACTTGAAATTGACTCCACCAAGACACCAGACAAAATTCAAATAAATGAGAAATGAGTACCATTTCTGAGAGAGATCGGATCAAAATCTCAGCTTGCAACCGGATCTACTGCCAACAGAGCCAACGACTACTCCACCTATCAAAATGAAAGATCTTGCCCCTCCCCCTTCACCACCACTTCCACAAAAAGACGCGCTTTGCAACTCCAAATGCAGAAAAAAATATATCTATATATAAATAGTATATTTACATATATGTCAAGTGAAAGACAATGCGGAGAAAAAGAAAAAACGAGTGAAGCTTAAAACCCTTCAACAAGACCAAAACTTTTGAAGAAGAGATTAAGCCCTGGTCTGCTGCGTTCAACGGCAGACCTTGCTTTGGTTATGGGTTTTATGTTATGCCGTGTTGTGTTGTTTACACTCTCTGTTTGTAATTTGTATTCTCTTCTTTTTGTTGGCTTTAAGGGCAAATAAGTTTATAGTAAAAAACAACAAAGAAGATGACGATGATGTTGGTGACATTTGTATTCAGAAGCACAGCATCGTAGGTAAATGAAATGTTTGCCAATGTGGGGGCATTTCGTAATTGCCCCTGGATGTTGGTATGAATTACGGTACCTTTGACAAACAAACGTTATTGTGTGAATGATACATTATAAAATCAAAATATTTGAGGCGCCTATCTCGGTCGCCAATATCTTCGGATGCCGGTTTAGTGGCCTCAATCCTCTTCTTTTGTCCTTACTTGCATGGATTTTCTTTTCTTTTTCTTTCCTCTAGCAGTAAAAATTTCCAATTTTTTGTGTTGCGTTGGACTAAATCAGATTAAATTTGGTGCAGAAGAAGTGATGGAATAAAAGGGTTATACTAAAAATTGTTTCTTTTTATCGACATTGATGGGTACAAGTGAAAACTATTTGTTTCTTTTAAGAGTTCTAATCATTACTAATCATGGTAATGATTAAGAGAAATTCTACATTCAAGGTTTTGAATGATATATTATTTAATCTATTATGAATGTTAAGTCCATAAATTCTAAGAATTCACATTGGAGTTGAAACAGTATGACATCATTAATGCAAGACTCCAACTTAATTATATATTTTAAACTGCATTAGCAACTTGATAATATATATATATATATATATATATATATATATATATATAAATTTTGTTAAACTGTAACGTGTAAATTAATAAAATTAGATAAAGTTATAACACCAAACTAATTCTTTGACTCATTTGTCATTTTATCTATATTGAAGATCTTTGTTGACAGAAGAAAAAGACCTTTGAACAGTATGTGGGAATTTAAGAGGTAGAAAGAGCAAAATTTGGGTGGTTGAGTCACACCGAAGACAGGTTCAAACCAGATGGAGTTGTTCTCTAATTTTATATCAGATCAACTTTCAGTGTAGTAAGTAGTTTGAAATTATCTGAACAAAAATTCAGAAAATAATAAGTGGCTTCGTTCAACAACTGTTGCTTCCTATTTTCTTTGGATCTTACTTCTATTTTAATGCAGTATGAATGTGTTTTTTTTTTATGTTCAGCATCTTTTCACGTACTTTTAAAGGTTATATTTAAAATAAAAATACACCGAACTAAAAGTAAAATGAATATCGAACTATTAAAGTACTGGGTACAGTGTGGGTTTATTAGAAATAGTTGATTTATTTAAAGTGATAAAAATGATATTATAAAGATGTGTAATTACAACAACTCATATGACTTTTTTTTTTTTAAGATTAATTATGTTTTTAGTTCCTGAATTTTGATTCAAAATTGAAATTCATCATTGGCCTAAATTTTGGTCTTTAAACTTTAAAAATAAATTAATATAGTCCTTTTAACTCAACTTTGTTAACTTTTTTTTTTTAGGTTTCGAACGCAGTTCTCAGTAAATATTGGAGTTGTTTATGTCGTTTGACACATTCTCGGCTCAATATTTACTGAGAAATGTATTCGAAATCTAAAAGAGAGTTAACAAAATTGGGTTAAAATGATTATATTCATTCATTTTTAAAGTTTAAGGACCAAAACTTATTAAAGTTTTGACCAATGACGAATTCCAATTTTGGGTCAAAGTTCAGGAACTAAAAACATATTTAACCCTTATTCTTTAATATGTAAAAACGTTTTTTGACCCTAATAAACCACTCTAGGACCAAACTCTTTTTTTTTTTATAAAAAAGGAAAAAGAAAGAATAACTCACATGACAGGAGTTACTTTGTTAAAATATTTTATAAATAATTTTTTTGTGAAGTGTAGATAGTCTTACAGATAATTATTAATTGTTAATTATTTTGAATTAGTGACAATAATTGCTTTTTATTTTTCACAAAAAAAAAACTAACTATTAGTATTAATTAAGTGAAACATATATCATCACTTACCCTTTGGTTGAAGCCAACAAAATTAAGACTTAGATTTGAGTTTTATGATGTATGTTAAGAAAAAATTAACTTCATAAGTAAAGCTATTTAAAGTAAATTAAGAAGTCATTTTTAATAGGAAAATTGACAAAAGTATGTTGCAGAAATTAAAGATAAAAATAATAAAGATAATAAAATGTTTTATTAAACATTTAACCTAAACATGAAATGCCTTCACAATACAAGGGTATATTGGAACACGCATTCGCTCACAAGAGTGTTGCTTCTCAGTGAATTGCTTAATTTAAAATTACCCTTTTATTTAAATACTTCAAATAAATGGAACTAAACAAAAAGTTAATCAATAACAAAGCAAAATCTTGCATAAAAAAAGTAAAAGTTTTGGACAAATGTAGTGAGGTTGAGAACCAAAATTTGGGGCAGAACTAATGTTTATAAATCAAATTAAACGGTAGTAGTGATTTTAAGAACCAACTTGATTTATAATTATTAATGTTAAAAGATCAGAAGTAATTTAGATTTAACTATATTTTGAGGTTATTACCATTTTATTTGCTATCTTACTTTATTTTTGCCAAATTGATACCTTGAATCACATCACATGGTACCCTCATAAATATGACGTTAACATTTTAGTAAATATTAAATAGCAAGTTAATGGACAATAATTATGTAACTAAGATAAGTAGAATATCCCATTTGTGAAAATGTATTTAATAGAGACTAAGTCTACACAATGATCATAAAAATAAATAAAAAAACTACAATTGTGATTAAATATCTGCTTACAATTGGATTAATTAATTGATGATTGTATAGAGTAAAAAAATGCAAAATGTAAATAATCAAATATATGTTTTAGAGCAATGTTTGCTTAAAATATGTAAAAGTAAAAAAAAAATAAAGAATAAATAAGAAAGAAAATAAATATATATCTTCTAGTTCTTCTGTATTTTATTTGTCAATATTTTTTTTTTCATTTCTATTGAATTTATCCTCAATTTTTATTTAACAATCTCTCTTTGAATAATTATGCATTAAAAATTGAATTTGTGATATTGATTATAATAATGATAGATAGATGTTTATTGTTGGACTAAAAATTATAACTATTAGTTAGAATATAACTTTTTTTTTAAAAACGTAATAGTCCAAACACAATATCGATTGTAATTCAATTTATTTGACCTTCGTTACATAATAATTGGTGTCATCTTCGACAAATTAAACTATCTAACCATATTTTGCACTAAATTAGATGTGTTTTATGTGAATGTAAGAATGTATTTATAATTAGGATTATTCAAATAATTATTATCATAAATAGATACAACATTCTAATTGTATCGTTAATAATCTTTATCTTAATATTTAGCCGTGTTATATATAAATATATACAACAACTTACACTTTTTAACGTTATTCTTAGTGCAAATGCTTTCTCATTCCCCATAAGACTTAATGAAGTATCGTTGTTCTTCTCCCATCGAGATTGTATTATGTCACCATTGCATGCCCAACATTAAGTCAAATATTAAGTTTTTTAACGATTATCTCAATGTCTTAATTCGCAAGAAACTAGTAAGAAATTATCTTAATTTAATCTCGAGCTCATGTCACAAATAGGGATGTCAACGGGGCGGGTAGGGTACGGGTAGTAGCTCCCCCGTACCTTATTCGCTGGATAAATATTCGTCTTGTATCCGTATCCATATCCGTCGGATATCTGTTATACGTGTACCCGTCTATTTTTTTCATATCCGCGGGTATCCACAGGTATCCGCAAATATTTACAAAATTATTTAAAAAATAAACATTTAATAATAAATTCAAATAAAATAAAATATGTCATAAGTTTTAATTAAAGTTCAAACAAACTCAAGTTCATACAAGTCCAAATAATTATAAAAATAAATATAAAATAACGTTCAACACAATGGAAATTCTTTAATTAATGTTTTGATCAACAAACACACTTTTTTCGATTGATTCCTGAAAAAAAAATCAAATAATAAATCATAACTGCCACGTGCCAGATATTCTTATTTTGATTCCATCATTTGACAAGAAACATATCATAAACGTCACTGTCTTTTATGTATATGTCCAATTTTAAAGAAAAAAGGAAAAAAGATGAATGTCAAGAGATACAAATATTTTTAACATACCTAATCACATATCTCTAGATTAATATCTATAGCATGACAAAATATATTGGTAAACGTATTTATTTCCTCTTTAAATATTAAATGGTTTAATTTCAAAAACTAATATTTGGTTTCCATTTAAATATATACCCTTATGTCTCTATGTGAACCTTGATATCAAAATACAGTAACATTTTTCAATATTACTTATTTACTATCAAGTCTTATGGGGAATGAGAACAGTTATTGGCAGTATCTCACTTCATAAATTAATTCGTTGCAGTGTAATTTTTTTGTCGTATTTATTATTCTCTCCTTTCACATTTAATATTATATAATATGCTTCTTAGTTTTGTTTTTTTTTTTTACAATAATATGCTTCTCAATTATTACTAAGTAAATTACAAGCTGAATCGTAATAAATTTCACGTTAGAGAATTTATTGTATTTGTACAAGAAATAAATGTCCGATTCCTAAAATGTTAATTATGGACTTCCCAATATTATTTTTTTTTCATATCAAAATAAATTTATTTAAAAAAACCAAATTCGCCATAACGTTGCCATAAAAAAATGGAATATTTGGGGTAACGTGTGGCCAAGCGACAACGTGTTTTAAAAAACTCAGAAAAATGCTTACAAATATTTAATGTTTGTTTGGCCATATGGTATGAACATGCATCCGGAATTAATGTAGCAAAATTCATAAATTAGACGATGCTCATGATCCTTTTTTTTTTTCTATTTCGTAAGAACAAAAGAAGAAAATATTGAACTTCTTTAGTTATTTTTCTTAACATCTATGAAAAATAGAAAACCATGACGTAAAGTAAACATAACCTTTGTACCAAAAACTAAAAACAACAAGACTGAAAAGTTGAAGTCAATTGATATTTTTAACTTATTTCTTAGATTGTACGGAGAATATTATTTACAAAAAATGTGAAGCAAAATCGTAGTCATTAACATTTATTTAATTTCCTGTGTTCATTCTTTAAAATGTGTGTTCTTCTGTATTTATTGGTGTGCTGCTTTTTCAAACCACACTCAATGATACGTACCTTCTTCGTTCACTGTTGATGCTTTCTCTCACAAATTATGATTTTCATTTTTTTTTCGAGTCCTATTTTGCTATAGATTGTACGTATTTGTTAGAAGGCTCCAATTACGTGTTCAAATACTTCAAATAGTATGTTTCAAGGATCATAACATTTGTATCATTTCGCTTATGCAGCTATTGTTTTCACAAATAACAATAAAAAGAGTATAAACTTATTATTTTCCAATTACACCATGTTTGATAATTGTGTTTTCTTCTTTTGGTTGTTTTCCATTTGATGCAGTGGAAGGAAAGATCAAATTCTTTCTCTCTCTCTCTTGTTCCACATTTTTATTATAATAAACACCTCACTTGATTTATATCCCATGATTTTGGGTCAAGCCAGAATAAAGTAAGGAGAAAACTTCTATAAGAATTTTTTTATTTTGTGATTAATTTAGTTTCTAATTTTAAAAATACATGAATTTAATTATTTTAACTAAATTTTGTTAAGTATATTTGACGTTTCAAGCACGTTATGATAATATTTAAATTATTTGACATATTTTTCTTTAATATTAACTTAAATGTTATTATGAGATGTGTTTAAACATCAAATAAACTTAACAAAACTTAGTTAAAAAGATTAAATTCAAGTATTTTAAAAGTTTAAAAAATAAATAGGACCAAAATTTCGAAAATGGATTAATTTTAATTTTTATTCAAAGTTAAGGAAAAAAAATATATTTAACCCCTTTTATAATTATAATTTTACAAAGTGTAATTCTACAATTTTATTTCTTATTAGTTTCTCATTTTTTATTATGATTTTTTATGTTATATTTCAGTTCTATTTGACGATTGAAGACTCAATTTAAAAAATCGTAAATATGATTGAATTACTAAATTTCTTGAAAAATGAATCTAGAACGAATAAACATTTCCTTAAACCAAGTGGACGACGTGTGGGCATCTAAGGAGAGTTTTGGTAGTTACAAAATGGCATCGAAAACACTTTAAGGTTGAACACATGCATTGAAACACGTGTTTATGTTCTCATTACTCATTATCATGCATCATCATTTTTTTATTGTTCAAGTTTTCTTCTAAAGAAATATAAGTAATGTTATTTGTAAAGAGTGTCACAGAACGTGTATTGCACCTTTCGCATATTTAATAAGTGAGTATCGACTGCGTATAGGCAATCATCAAACCATAAATAAAAACAATTTTTTTATTTTTTTTAATTATCAACTTTGAACAAATAGAATAAAGTAAAAAAAAATTGAAAACAAGAAATGTATTCTTAAACCAAATAACTCCTTAAGTTTTCAACAGATCTAAGTTTGTTTTTTCATGACGAAGATCCAAGCCTTGTACAAAAGATAATCACCCAAACTATCAAGTTGCCAAATGCAAAGCATTGCGATAACATGCGAGTCTCACATAATACAACCATTGTCAAAACAAACCAAACCTGAAGAGTTGTAATCATGTTCACGGTGTGGATAAATAAAAAATCCTCCTTGAGTGCTTCACTTGAACTATTTTTGTGATATAAAAATTCATGTAAAATATGTTTTTTTTTTCAAACAAAAAGATAATGTTGCAATCTCCTAACTTACTCCCAGTCCCCATCCTTCCAATACTCTATATATGACAATATATTTGTATTGAGTAATTTGATAAAAACGGGCAAAATCTTCCATTAAATTTAAAGGGGCATTACCTACCCAACAAACTCAAGTTAGAGAAATCAATATTCTTAATTCTAAGACAACCATTTTTTGGTTTGGGTATCCAATCCCAACTCACCCTTGGGACTTTACAAGTTACCTCAGCTCCTCGCCAATTTTCTTTATGTGCCAACCAAGATGTTCAGCACCTTTTTAAGAACTCTGAAAAGAAAAGAAAAAATAAAACAAGGACAGCCTAGTTAATACATAAATAATTAAAAGAATTCGTGCCCCAAAAAGACAATTTATTTGCCCTCCCAAAACGTTCTAACTTTGTTCTCATAGTATCAATAACAAGTTGCCGAATAACTTGCATCCTAGAATTATAACAAATAGCGTTCCCAGAAATGTATGGGAGCTAACCTTCGCTACACGAATAAAGCGAGATATTACCCTAAAAAATAACCATCCACATTAATTTAAAGAGGTTTCTTTCGCTAAAATTGATCTTCTGGGCTGAAACCAACTCAAACTCTTAAGAATTGCTTTAATCATCCAAATATTTCAACAATCAGCTTCTCCCTACATATGGTATTGTCTGCAAATTGTAAAAGTGAGAATTTGACAACTGATTATCATGGTAATCCCGAAATATACCAAATTCCACAGCCTTAGAAGTAAGGCTAGAAGGCCTTTCGGGCTTTCAGCTACAATGTGAAAAAGGAAAGGTCAAATGAGAATAAGATGGGTAATTTTCCAATAACTTGAGCGAGTGAGTACTCACATTGAAAGTTACATTATGGTGATATGAACTCATTTTTCCAAACTCGAGTTTATCTTTTGACCATGAGATATTGTTTCTTAAGAATAGTTCTTATACCCGGAACTAACCACCGGATGAGTCTCATGCCCAAGATACAATAGGAGATGTAATAAAGCAAATGGTTACAAGAAAATTTTCCCTCTGCAAAAGAACAATTACAACTCCAACAGAGAAGTAAAATCACACAACTCATGATTCTGTACAAACTATAGGACATCTTAGAACAAGACATACACAGAGAACCAAACACAGTAAACGTGACTTCAAAAACAAGAGCGTTAAGCTTCTTTGATGGGGAATACCAGTTGTCTCTGTCTATCATAAAAAGGATGCCAATCGAGGATCTAACCGATGTGGAAGACCACTTCGAGCGCCCAAAGCTCTACACTTTGTAGCCGCCTGAAGTAATTACCATGAAATTAGTACTAAGAGAAAAAAAGTTCTTTCAATTTTCCCATTTTGGTTTGAAATACTACTCGAAGAATATCCTTTTATCTTGAGGCAACTTACCACTTGAGCAGCAAGTGGCAACATTTTCTCTGGTACCATGTTTGCACAGATAGCTAAAAAGTAAGTCAGGGAGCATAATCAATTACCCACAATATAAATCCAAAGCAACAAAGAAAAGATCTTTCAGTAAACCCAAACACGGAAAAATGACAATCATGTTAAGGTTAACTCCTTCACTGTCTTTCACCTGGGGGACTACATTAATTTCTTAGATCTGTTTAAGTGATTAGGTAGGAGTGTATTACTTTTGAACGAAAAATTCCCGTCCGTCTCTAACCATTGATACCATTGTTCTATTACCGTATTGCAGGTTTAGATCTGTTTGCTAACCACACAGCTTCCAAAAAAATAAGAGCGAAGTTACATAATCTGATTTTGTATGGTACTTCAGACAACAAAATCATGTCAACTGAATAGATACTACAGCAAAGTTGTTAATAAAACTGGTTCTATACTTGCCCCATTAAGATTTCTGAAAGGAAAATATGGGAAGGACCTCAGTTTAAGATAGAAAACATTGTAGATACACCACTTGCGTGGCCTAATGGGGATGTTCTTGCTACATTTCTAGCCTAAATGGTGACACAAACACAAGAACAAAAGAAAACAGGAAAACCCATTTGAAGTCTCAAGTAAGAAGCTTATAGATAGAAAAATAAACAACTTTTTTTAGGTCCTTGACCACACCTACCATACATAATCGCTCCAATAAATGCATCCCCAGCACCAGTTGTGTCAACCAGCTCAGAATCTGGTATCTTCTCTGCTGTTCCAATATAGAATCTCCCACAAATTGTTCCAATTCCATTTGCTCTGAATTTCTTCACTGCCTGAGAAACTCAACCAGTAAAGATAAGGGGAGAAATATCTACAATTTTTAATTTTTGTCATTATCTATTTGACATGGAATTGGACTTATTTTATGTCTATCTATAATGTATACATTCTCCCAACTCATATTAGTATATTTCCATTTTAACTGTCAAATTAGAATAGCATTGTAATCCACAAATACGTTTATTGCAAATTCAGTGATTATTTTTCAATGTTCTTTCAGTTCATTATTTTATAATTAATACACATTTAACTTCAACATAATTCATATGAAGCTAATAACAAAAACATATGTTGCATTTAACCAATTTTACCCATGTATCAAAACAAAAAAATTGATGTCAATTAGACTACATGACATACAAGGATGAACCTTGACTTCCGTTGTTATATTGAAAAGGCTTAATTACACCATTAATCATTGGAAAATGAGTAAGTTTTTTATTTTAAGCACTATTCTAACCTAATCTCCTAGCCCTGGACTAAAGCATCCAGGTGTGTCTGTTCTTCATATGATAATTCCAGGCTTATTTAGAGAAAAGAGGTTCCCCTCATTGCTCGAGTAATTGCAATCTATGACTCCCATAATCAAAAGGCAGATAAATAAGCCCATGGTTCTATTCTCATGCTTGTTTTTACATGATTTTATATGCTACGATATCTCCTGCATGTTTGCTTACACACTCAAGGTTGTGAAATACCACAAATCGTGTTTATACCACCCATGATTTTCCTTTCTCTTGGTAATTTTTTTCTCTTCAATACAGTAAATTCCTTCTTACCTGAAGAACAAAAATGTATATCCGTATACTAAATGCAAAATTGTAGAATATATCTTTACATTAAAATAAAACTTGTAGAAGTTTAGGTAAACAATATTTTACCAATGGTATGCAGGTTGGGATAGTCAAGCTATCACGTTTCCCTTTATATAAGAATTCTAAGAAACTCTCTACATCCACTTCTTCTATGTCAGCATCCTCTGCCAAAAAGAGTATTAGACTTGTAAGTTGCATATGCTTCTAGAAGAAAAAAGTGCAATCTAATGCAATAACTTAAGAGCATTATGGTGTCCTTCAAGAAGTTAAATTGGAAGGCCAGTGGTGCCTTTACCATTTTCACATCTTTCTAACATTAGACAACCATCTTCACCCAAAGTCACAATTACAAAGTTGATATTTGGAAATCTTAAAAGCATGGTAACCAGTGCACTCGCGATAGATGGTGCTTGCGTCCAAGCCTGGCACATAAATACAAACAAATCCTAAATAAACTACAAGAAAAAGTAGAAGCATATGGACACATCATTTACATAATCGGAGGAGCAGCTAACGTTAAAGCAATTAAATTTAATCATGGCATAAAAAGGAATTTTAAAGTATATGTAAATAGAATATTTGTTTTTGGGGAGCTGATGATTGAGAAGGGGAACATTTTGAAAACACGATGAAATGTATTTTCAAACTATGGCCTTCAAATAGAAATATCTCCTTTTTTTAAAGTTGAGAAGAGAAACGTTTTGTAGTAAGTCATACTGTCAAAATTCTAATGAATCCAAACTCGCATAGTTCAAACTAATTCAAAATACATCTAACCCAAAAGATAAGTTGATTAAAGATGAGAAATAAGTTCCTCATATTTACACTACCTGTGGAAATTTGGAAGAGCATACAACAAAATCAGCTAGCTTCATGAGCTCATCCAACCCTTCTCTTGGTGATTCTGCCTCAACTAAAATAGGAATATTATTACGAGCTGCCTGCAATTGAAAATCCAATGACTAAGACTATGGTTCGTTTGTTTAAGCTTTAAAAGGTGTCACTCTATGATTCAACTTACTTTAGGGCTTGCTTTCAGAGATACTACTTTTACACATCTATTAATTTAACAGGTGTTTTTTATTAAAAAAGAAAACGAAGGTCTGATATTGAAAGCCAAACTCTTGGTAATGACTCCATCAGAAACATCACCCCTTCCCCAGCACCTGAGGCAGATCAGGTTTAGGCAGACTAAGTGTATAAAGCATTTTTTACATCCAAATATTATAATTACCATTCACCAAGTTGGGTAAAAATAAAAAAGTTCACCTCCAAGAAAAACCAAACCCCCACAGGGGATGCATCAACTGACAACCAAAAGTAATTTATCACTTACCAGTATGCATGCCTAAAAACTTGTCTCGCAATCATGAAAAACTGCAAGGAAGAAAAACATAATGATTACCTCTTGCGCAACAAATAGAGCAGTTTCGGGAAACATTCCATCAAAATAAACTAATCTTGCTCCATCGAATGCAGATAATAATGTTGACTGGGGTAGGTCATCTAGCATCATGGGAGGATCTCCAGGTGTGTAGATACTGGTGCGTGTTTTTCTGGAATTATTACTTATAATTTGTTAACTAAATTAAATTACAGAAATCCAAGGCAGATTACCTCAACTGTAAGCACATGTTTCTAATTTTCTATTTTAAAGCATAAGCTTAATCACACTTAATTCTGCAAAAAAAAAAAATGAAAATAAAGGATACAAGAAGTTCATTGTAAAAATATACTTCCAGGATTATGGCAGCCGTTCTAAAACCAATAGAGTCACTAGTAATAGTCATGATGTGATAAACAAACTGAAAGCATTTCACTCAGGGCGGTAGTGAAAATTACTTAAACAGCACTTGCACGAGTAATTTAAAACAACGCAAGTCTTTGTCATAATATTAACAAACTAATAAACCTTATGCATAATATCATGTTCAGAACACAATAAACAAGGGAGGAAGTGGCTGAAATACCCTTGAGCTCAGGTATCAGGTCATGAGACTATGTTTTCTGAAAATCTTTTGCTGAGATCATCATATACCTTTTTATGCCTTAAGGCAGCATGTTTCTTCATATTGTTAAAGATACCAAAATAAATGTTAATCATGCAAAAAAAGTCGGGAAAAACATCCAAAAGCAACTCTTACGTTTGGTTGTCTACTAGTACATAAGAAAACGTTGAGCTACCACCCTTGGATACCTGAAAAATAAACGAAAAATTTTTTAATTCAATACACGAGAACTAATTAGGTTAGAATTGCAAATAGTTAAGCCTCACAATTCTTCTTCAACAGACAATTTTACAATAATACAGAAAAAGGTCCAATCATTACGGTGAAATTAAAAATTCAACCAAGAATTTTTTTTATACATACATCAAGTGTAGGGATTAAAAAAGAGAAGTTTTTTTTTTTTTTTATATATATATACATACATAGAGTACAATGAAGTGTAAATGTTTTCAGGTGCTGACTAAAAGAAAAACGATGTCAAGTGTGATCACTAAAGCCTACACTGTTCCATCTTTGCCAAACACTATGATCAATTCCTAAAATGTAGAGATTTCCATACATAGAGATCAAAATGAATTTGTCAACTTATTAAACAATGCACAACAAAACTCTCTCACCTAGCTACTCACCAAGTCTCAAATTCAGAACCATTAACTACGCTAAAACCATGCAATGTGTTAATTGATCTTCGTGCTCAGGGGATTTTATCGTTATTATGATACGAAGATAAAGTATTAGTGACGTAACAAACTGCACGCCTCGTAGAAACAGGAAAAACAGTACTACGTGCATGCATAATCACTCAAATTTGGAACGGCAGAAACGAAGAAAAAACTAGTAAAGAAGACTAATCTTACAACAATGAAGCTAGTATCGACGCCATCGGCTTCCAGCTCCTTCAATATAGCGAAGCCGTGCGCATCGTCCGCAATCTTGGAGATCACCTTCGGCTTCAAGCCGAGCCGAGCCACGCAAGTGAGCGCATTACCGGCATTGCCGCCTCCTTCAACCTTTAGCGAACAGCTTCGGACCTTATCGTCGGGGTTCGGAAATCGGTCCACCGTAGCAAGGAAATCCACCGCCGTCATTCCGTGCCCGACCTGTACATCAAAATCACATAACAACCTATGCGTTTATAAAGAGTGATACAGTGTGATGGACGAAACAACGCACGACGATGCGATTTTCGGGAAGAGGAGGAAGCGCGTCGGAGGACATTTTGATTAAATTGAAACGGCGCTGGAAGCGACTATGTGTGTCAAGATTGTGGAGGACGCTGCCATTGGTTACGCTGAACACCTTCGACATCATCGCAACGAAAAGAATCGATTGAGTTCGAGTTCAGTAAGTAGGTGACTTGTTGCTATGCAAGACTGTGAATAGATTTTGTTCCATTTCATCATATATATAAATACTTTTGAAAGTGAAAAATAAATAATAAGTCGTTGTAGTATAGTGGTAAGTATTCCCGCCTGTCACGCGGGTGACCCGGGTTCGATCCCCGGCAACGGCGATATTTTCGTTTTGTTTCGTCATGTACCATGTTTTTAGTTAAATAATTTCAAAAGTAAAAATTAACATCAAGTCGTTGTAGTATAGTGGTGAGTATTCCCGCCTGTCACGCGGGTGACCCGGGTTCGATCCCCGGCAACGGCGATCTTTTTATTCTTTTCATCATATGTTAGATTTTTCTAGTTAAATTCTTTCAAAAGTAAAAGTTTGACATTTCGTTTTTGTAGTACAGTGGTAAATGTTTCTATCAGTCACGCGATAACTTGAGTTCGATAGCTAACAACAGCGGTACTTTGCCCTTTTTTTTTTTTTTTTTTTTTTTTTTCTTTTATATGTATCTAAAATTCCTTCTCTTTTTTATATAATAATCTTTTGCAACATTTAAATCATTGAACACTTCTATTAAATTCACTTGTTACACAAAGCTCGGTCCTTCCTTTTTCTATATATCTGACCCATAAGCTTCGTGAAGGAATTAATTAACGTGAAAATGGAACTTTGAAAAGTTATATCAAGCATTATATACTCAAAGACCATGTGATCTTCAGAAGGGAATAAATTATAAAAAAAAAAGTGGAATGCTATCTTGGCACTTGCATAGACATAGCAGGGATTAATTATGTGAAAAGAGTTTGGAAGTAAATTTTGTGCACCACAAAGAAGGGTTAAAGTGGCTTTGCCTTCAAATTTGCCATTTGTGGAAACAAAGAAGAGTGCAGCAGAAATGTCCAACATTGCATCACTTCTTCTGACCAAAAACTTTATTCTTAAAACATATAGCTCACTTCAGTGGTATAGAATGCTAGTTCATGAAGGATGCCAGACATGGATCTGTGTGGTAAGGGAGACCAGTTCTTGCTCCTATAGCTCTGCACTTGGAAGCTGCCTGTAATCACCATCAAAATGAATGCATAAATCCTCTTGCACTATTCATTTCTATTAATTATTTATTTATTACTTTAGTGTATGAGTATTTACCACAGTAGCAGCAAAGCACAGCATTTTCTCTGGTGTGAAGTTGGCACAGATCGCTGAAACCAATAAAAAACAGCACACATTAATGAAGACTGACAAGTTACTATTGAAATGTAAAGGATGTAGCAAGAATGGCAAGGCAAATATGAAATTTGCATGTGTCCCTTTGAAGGACACGAGGTAAATTACCATAGAGAACAGATCCACTAAATGCATCTCCAGCACCAGTTGTATCAATAAGCTCTGATGGCGGTATATTCTCAGCTGTTCCAACGTATAACTTACCACAAACTGTTCCTATACCTTCTGCGTGCAATTTTGTCACTGACTGGAAAGTAAATGGAAAAGAAAGATATAAATAAAAAGTTTAGCAAATGCAAATAAGCATATAATGTTAAGTTACATCTTAAAACCCTTTCCATAGTTTCAAAGATGCAAGTGACCGACTATGTCACAACTTCCAGAGAAATGATTTTGCACTTCGTCATACACTCATTCATCAGTTTAGGTAGTTGGCTATTTGGCTTGGAAAAAAAAATTATATAATTAAGTAAAAATGTTATAATTGTAACTGGTTGATGTATAAAACAAAAACCATAACAAGGAAAAATAAATGCTAATTTTACTAGGATTTCCTTAAGGTTGCATATGATGTACATTTTTCTGAAACGATCACCTTAGCTGTTAACAATTTCAGAATGCATGTCAAATATTAGCAAATTAATGCAGGGCTGATAAAAGGACCAACCACTTGTGCAAAGGTTTTCCTGGTATCATTTGAATGCCTTTCCAATTTTGCTAGATCACTAACATCTATATTTTTACCAAAATAGACTTTTCGTTTTTAGTATCATAAAGAAACAAATAATGAGTTACACAGGTTATTACAAGATTAGTTTATTGAAAAAGGAGTTTGTTTGTGCTAAAGGGCATTAGACACCCATGAGGACCTTATTACTGTCCAAAGAAAACATACATCGGTAACAGTAATAGTTTTAAGCATGTGCTGCATTATTTGCAAACTGGATTTCATATCAGTAATACTAATACCAAAGCAAAGAAGAAGTGTTTAAAGTTTCATTGTGAATACTGATGATATGCAGGTTGGGATGTGTGAGCTTCTGTTCTTTCTCATCTCCAGGGATTCCAGTAATTGGTCAACATCCATTTCTTCAGTGGAAGGACCCTCTGTCAGAAAAAAAAAAAAAATCATAGTAAGTGTGGACTTGTTTAAATTAAAAGAAAAAATAAAATATACTTAATATGCAATGTAAACATTCTAATTCTGTCCAGTGATGGCATAAGACCAGCTTCTTCAAGATAACCATTTCAACACCCTCCACTTTTGAAAACCTAACATTAAAAGAAAAAAAAAATTGAAGAAATGAAAATGTACCATTAAAACTTCTCTCAAGCATTATGCAACCATCTTTTCCCAAAGTTACAATCACAAATTTGATGTTGGACAACCTTAAAAGCATACAAACTAATGCTTTAGGAACTGTTGATGCCTCTGTCCATGCCTGTCATAAGAGAAAGGTACATCAGCCGTGTACAGTGAAGCCTACGGGGAAATGGAACAAGGTTTCAGCAAAAGTAAGGGACAGGAATTTATCCAAAACTATACTAGTTAAAGCAAGAAAAGGAACATGCATTTATCCTTGGTATCAGAAGGTGATATCCCTTCATCTTCACAAAAAGGAAAATACGATTAAGGAAAACATAGCATATGCAAGAACATATGATAGAGCATTAAAGGAATAAAACCCCAAATTCAGTTCTTGTTTTGTGTCTAGTGTGTGTGTGTTGTATGAGTGATTAGGTTTCTATCATCAAGAAACCTGTCAATATATCCATGTATAAAAATGCACAAAACTACTTTAGAATAACTTAAAGACGTTAGATGCTAAGACCGAGTTGACTCGGCTAAAAACACATTTATTGATAGACCAGTAAAATGAAAAGGCAGCATATTAAAATCAATTCACTTCTGAACATCAAATACAAGGTTGATAGGATATCTCTATATTGAACATTCTTACAGTATATCACTTCCAGAGAAAACAATACACATACCTGTGGAAACTCTGCAGCGCACACAACATAATCTGCTAATTTCAGGAGATCATCCAATCCTTCTCTCAGCCTTTCTGCGTCCATTAAGATAGGTATATTCTTCTTAACTGCCTGTACTGGAAAATGAGAATTTGTTATTTCCCATCAGATGATGCTCTCTTTCATTCTGAACCTCTTTTATCGGAAGAAAACAAACTAAAAGACATTAAGTAGATATTTCAACATACAACACAGTTGAAAAAGACAAAGCATGTTATATCAATGGATGGACTTGCAAAAATCTATTACCCCTGGCAGCATTTTCACCCTTATAAATTTATCCATCATGTAAGCTGTGGTTATATCATGTTCAACCATTAGTGATATAATGATTGGTACCATTTTAATAATACGTTACTAAAAGTTCAAAGTTGATTTTTCACTGAATTCTACAGAAAGTTTTTCATGCTTCACATTGCTTCTTTTATTTTATTTATTTTCTAGAGAAATGGGGATTAGAAACTTCAACTTCTAAATACGGGGATGATTAGACATAGAATTCACAACACGCATCAAATAAATTATAAAAGTAATAACCTCATGTGCAACAACTATAGCCGTTTCATGCAATCTTCCATCAAAATAAGCAATTTTTGCCCCATTCAATGCAGTTAACAAACTTGACTTGGGAAAATCAACTGGCTTCATTGGTGGATATCCTGGGGTATGAATACAAGTACGGGACTTACTGAAAAAATAGAATAGAAATTAGTCAAGTTACAAATATAATTTCTCATTACCAGCAACTGCTTGAAGATCTTACTATTATGAACCATTATGTTTTATCCTTGCTAAGGATAACCTATTTTTCCTTCTCATGCATGCACTGACTGCTGAGTAAAACAACAGTCTCAGGCACGCAAGTTGATAAACAGACGAAAAAAGGGGAAATAAATAGAGAAGTATGGGTTAGGAGGTTTAGCTCATTTCCTTTTTGTTTAAATTATACCGCAGTACCCACTATTTTCATGCTCAATACCAAGCAGGAGATTGTCGCCAGAATCTACTCCACCTAACCGATTTCCCTTTACTTCTGAAATTGGCTCATTATATTACTCAATGGAGACAGTGAATATGATGAAACCGTATATGCATGGGATACTAACTATGAATTAAACTGCCCACAGGAGAGTGCAAAGAACTAGCTGTATTATAAAAAAATTCATTGAAATACTGAAAAGGAAAAGGAAAAGGAAAATATAGCTAAGAGTAAGGGCTAAACAACTATAACGAAACAACCAGAGCAGAACCTCATGTCAAGTGATAAACATATAATAAATGAAAATATAAACATCATGTTTATTGTATTTTATGAGAATTTATTCTAGGAAGGGGGAGTTAATAAAAGTAAGAGGAACGATAAGTCAATGATCATTACTTTTGGCTGTCCACAATGACATACGTAAATGGTGTAGTTCCCTCCTGAGAAACCTGCATAAGAGCAAGCACTATAAATCGATAAAATAATAATGACAGCAATAAGTGAACACCAATTATATACATGAAAATTATATATAAAAACAAACACAAAAAGGAAAAGGGTCAAACAGTAAACTTTGAACAGAGTGTTTAAAAATTTAAGATCATAGAGGCACAGTCAATTCCATATAGTAGCCCAGTGCAATAAGCTTCAGAAAAAGGCTATATTGGTGCAGCAGATTACAGAAGGAATCAGATTTGGTGCAGTCAGCTTTTCCATACATTCACACAGTCAGCCATATTAACTAGTGGATGAAAACCGCACAGCTCATATTTCAAAAAGCTAAGTTCTTTTTGTGAGCTAAAATATTAGTCGTCGACCTTCCATCCAATGATTGAGATGCTGATTGTGTGAATGGGTGAAAAAAGTAACTGCAAGAAGTTTTTCGATCACAGAGTGGCTGCTATAGCAATGATAGCAAATTCAACGCAGACAATTTCTAACAACAAGCTATAAACAAAAAACACACTCCTCTTCAATACATTCTTTACTATTATTGAGTGAACAGTATGGTCAAAACTCTAAAAGAAGTGAAAGGTTAATACATGTTCAATAATCAACATCTACACTCAAAAAATCGCATGTGAAAGCCAAACAGTCAAAGACACAATCATATTAGACCACTATAATGCTATAAAAGAAAAAAGAGAAGACTGAAAGTGTGAGAAAATTACAGCCATGAAGGATGTATCTACCCCATCAGCTTCTAGCTCACGTAATACTTCCCTGCCTTGAGTATCATCAGCAACCTTACGGAAATGAAACAACATAATACAAAAATGAAAAAAAAAAAAAAAAAAAAAAA
>Ga0209589_1001044_pt1 | contig 43575 bp, 22 predicted proteins | sample CowpeawhiteBW_FD_187525 | JGI IMG/M metagenome (GOLD analysis project Ga0209589, IMG submission 187525) | Root nodule microbial communities of legume samples collected from California USA - Cow pea white BW (SPAdes) (version 2) | ecosystem: Host-associated > Plants > Roots > Nodule | place: USA...
ATACTATTCATCAACAATTATTTTTTTCATATTTTTTCCATACATTTCACTTTAATTTTTATAAATATACTTTTATTTTGTTCATTAACTTAATAACATTACAATATCATCAATTATAAATATAATTAGAAAAATGCGTACACGCAGGCGCGATAGCGCCTGTGTTTACACTAGTTATCTATAATTATTTTTATTAGTATTATTATTATTGTTATGGTTTGATGCACATTTTATTTTTACTTATCATGAATGGATCATGTTTCAATTATTTGTCTTTTTTATTTGTTTTGTTGTTTATTTATCTTTACATTTGAACAATTATTTCGATTCAAATAAATGGTTATTAAAATTAGTAAAATAATAAAACTGAAAAATAATTTTTTTATTATAAATTATTATTTAAATTTAAAATATAATAATTAAGAGGATAAAATTGAAAAAATGAGAAAGGACACTGAAGATATTTATATATTTATATATGTAGTTGTATTATTATTATTAGGTTAAATTACTTTTTTTATCATTCTATTTGTCAAGTATTATAAGTTTGGTTTTCAAGTTTTTTTTGTCTCAATTTGGTTTTCATTTTTTTAAAAATAATTCAATTTGGTCATTGCCATTAATTTTGACCAAACGGTGTCACTAGTGCAGAATTTCCTTTTTACCTTGCCTTATATGCCTCGGTTGGCCAGGAACCGAAGCATATAATGTCGCGGTGGCATTTTTGCAATTCCAGCCAAGTTTTATGCCTCGGTTCAGCTAACACCCGAAGCCAAAAAGAGTTATATGCCTCGGTTCATCCAAAACTGGTGCCAAAGAGAATTATATGCCTCGGTCCAACAAGACCCGGTGCCAAAAAGGGGTATATGGCTTCGGTTGTTAAAGGAATCGAAGTCATAGGGTTTATTTAGGGTTTCAATTTCGTGAATCCCTTTCTTCTTCTTCGCGCCTCTGCAACTCTTTCCTCTCTCTCTCTCTCTCTTCGTTGCTGCCAACCCAAATTTTTCTCCTCTGGTTCACGTGTGCAGGTGCTCTTTCTCTTCCTCCCTTTAATTTTCAAACCCTTTAAAAACACTATTTTTCCACAGGCCCACACCGGACCAACCCTCCACTCCACTGCAAATGGAGGCTCCGCCGCAGCCAAACCCCTTCGTACTCTCCAAACGCTACGACACTCTCGCATCCAACGAAGCCTCCGCCGCCGCTCACCAAATCGAGGGTGAAGCCTTCTCAGCCGCGAGTGCCTCCGCTATGACCTCCGCTGATGGCATTAAGACCCTCCAGCTCTACTCCAAGGAGATCGTCCTACTGTTTCGCGCATGGTGAAGGTAGTGGTGGCTGCTGGTTCTGATGTTGTGGCTGTCATGGTGAGGTGCGCCGTGACAGGTGCAATGAAGCATGGTGGCGCGGTGACGAGCGGTGCGGTGGTGTGTTGTCGTAGGTGCGTCGCGATGAAGGTGGTGATTCCATGGTGGACTGCGCGCCGGCGACGCTGCTGTTCTGTGCGTTGTTGTAGGTTGGTGGCGCGATGGCGGAAAGCTGGTGCATGAAGATGGCTTCGGTTCTCATATACCCGAAGCAAAAAGGTCCCTCTATGCCTCTGGTTCCTTTGCAACCGAGACCAAAGGTTCCTCCTTTTGGTCTCATCCCAATATGCATCGGGTTTAAAACCGAGGCAAAATGACGAAAATAATCGGGGCCAAAAGCCCTTACTGCACTGGTGTGTTAAAGTCAACACCACATGTCAATTTCATTTTTTTATTTTATTTTATTTTTTACATTTGTCACTCCATAGTTGTGTCACATGTCAAAATGATTCAATCTGGTCCTTATATTTGTTTTTAGTTTCAATTTAGTCCCAAGTTTTGTAAAAATGAAGTAATATTATTCCTCCTTAAATTGACACTCAATTTAGTTTTTGTATAAATCTTATGATGATATTCTTACTAAAATTGACATTCTTATTAAATATTTGTAGAAGTCTTCATTGCCAATTTGTCTCAATATTGCCTATGTATCTTTATTTTGTTTCAATTTAGTACCAATTTCTTAAAAAAAATGGAGCAAAATTTTTGTTCTTCTACAGATTGAAGTCTAAATTATTTTTTATATAAATGTTCTACAATTATTTTTATAAAATTGATATTTTTATCATTTATTTTTAACAAAATTAAGTTATCTAAATTTTTATTTCACATCCAACTTTATTTAAATTTTATTTCAAACTACAAATTTATTTGTTTTAAATTGTTACAAATTTTTTTACAATTATTTTAAAATTTTAAATTTGAATTTATATAGTTATTACTTTTAAACCAACTCAAACTTGTATAGAAACTATTGAATTTAACACATTTTAAAAATATACAGTAATTTGAAATATAAATTCAAATAAAAAAAATAATATTAAAGTATGATGTAATAAATATCAATACAATAAAGTTCGATGTAAAATATAAATTTTAAAAGAGTTGAAAAAGTTGATATATTTATTTTATTTTTTATGAAATGCAATTGATAAACATTTGAAACTATTTTTTTTTCCTATTGACATTACTTTCTATTAAAAACTTTAAAACAATTTTAAATAAAGTTCAATGTAAAATATAGATTTAGGTAAACTTAATCTTGTTAAAAATATTTAATAAAAATATCAATTTTCAAAAAAATATTTGTAAACCATTTGTAATCAAATTAAAGTTGGTTTCAATTTGGAGAAAGACAAAATTGTTCAATTTAAAAAAATAATGAAAGAAATATTTTTATAAAAAATATAAAATTTAAATAATGAAAAAAATATTTAAAATAAATTTTAATAAAAATAAAAATAAAATTTTCAATATAACATTTATATAAAAAATAAATTTGGTCATTTTGGATAGAGACAAAATTAGGACTGAATTGAATAAAAATAACGAAAATTTGGACCAAATTGAATATAAGTCACGAGATACTGTCACGTGTCACAATGCTGACTTGACACGTAGACAACATTTTTAAAATAAAAAAATAAATAAATTAAAAAGAATAAAAAAAATTAAAAAAAATTAAAAAATCACAAAGTGACACATGACGGATACTGTTCACCTTCCATTAACGATTTAAACATTTACAAAAAGGACCAAATTGACTACAAATTACAAAAATTATGACCATTTTAAACATTTCAAAAAAATGAGGACCAAACGAAACAAAACTCACAAAAATTGGGACCAAAAAGATATTTAAGCCAAAATTAAAACTAAATTAAGACAAAATAAGAATAGAGGAACCAAATAGAGACCAAGGAAATGACACATGTGTGGCAGTGACACGTGACACTGTCACTACTACATTATACTATTAATCCCACGTGACACGATGTTAATTTGATACATGACAATTTTTGTATTTTTTTTTCAAATTCAACGAAACAAATAAAAAATAAAAGATAAATAAAAAACACGAACTGACACGTGACGCCTCTCTAACATTGTTAGTATATTACTAATGAAAATGACATGATTGCATCATATTTATCAAAATAGGGATTAAATTTAGACAAATAAAAAAAAAGGAATCAAATTGATATTTCCTAACAAAAATGAGACCAAAGGCACAATTTATTCTTCTATTTTTAAAAGTATAAATATATAATAAAATTGTAATTTAAATCATTAATGCTTACGAATTAAGTCCTAATTATTAGTTGTAATAGAATAATTTAACATGTAAATATAATTATTATTTTAATTTATCTAATTAAAAATGGTAATTAATCAGTTAAAAATTTAGAAAATATTTCATTTGATTAAATATGCTTTTAGTATTCATTTATATGTTCATATACAAATTAAGAATAAAAATTTTAAAAAGATGAAAATAAATTAAAAAAGTTAAAAAAAGAAGAAGTGATGAGTCATACCGACACTACCCGTCAGCCTGTCTTATATAGAGCAGATTTTCATTAGTGGCCAATTTTTGTTTAATAAGTTAGCCCAACTCTACTCGTTTTTTACGGCCAATGGCAAACGACACTCAGACGAGTATGTTATTCAACTCGTTTAAGTTTGAAAATAGGAGTGTCAAAATAAGTTGTGTCCCACAAATTAATATGCCAAAACATTATAGGTTAAATTGCAATTTCTACTCCGTTTTGATCTGGCCTGCCTAACCCACCAAATTTGTAAACTTAAGACATGCCAACTCACCCCTAACCTGCTGTTCCATTTTGTTTTTTTAGAAAAAAATTAAAAATTAAATAAAAATAATTAAAAAATTAAATGTTCTATATTATATTTTTGTAAAGGTATAAATATGTAAGACTATTATAATTTAAATCATTAATACTTATAAATTAAGTTTCAATTATTAATTATAATAGAATAATTTAAGGTGTTAATCTAATATTTATTTTAATTTATACAATTAAAAATAATTAATCAATTCAAAACTTACAACATATTAATTAAATATACTTTAAATATTTACTTTTAAGTTTTAAGTATGTGTATAAATAAATTTTTAAAAAAGATTAAAAAGGAAAGTGATGGACCAATCCCTGGTTGACAGATTACATATCCGTGACGACGTCGCTTAAGATGTGGTGAAATAAGGGGAGATTTTGTGCCCTAAGCTAAGCAAATTTAAAACCCTGGTTTTGTTGTAGCGGCAGTGAGAAACGCGGAGCAAAGAGAATGGGAAGGTCACGAAGAAAGTACAAGCAATCGAGAACTAAGGTCCGAGTGGCTCTCCCGAAGAAGAACCCTAGGCTTTTCAAACCTTCTTTTTCCGTTCCACCGAAGCTCTTGCAATCCCTCGATGACGAGCCCCAATGGGACGACAAAGGCACCGTTAACCACAACTACCAATCCTTCGGCGTTCTCTCCGACCCAAACTCCATCTCCGATCCCTCTCCCGCTTCCGAATCCATAGATTCCGGCAGCGATCTCGAAGAAGACGGTCTCTTATTGCCCCCTCACTCCTTTCATCCTCATATGTGCATTGAATCAAACAATTAATTATTGATTTGACGTTTTCACACTTGCTAGTGTCACCAGTTTTGTTGTTATTTTGATATTGGAGTGATTATTTAGTGTTCTGTTTGGTTTGTGTAGACTTGAAATCAGCCCTAGGAAAGAAGAGAAGAGACGGGAAAAGTGCGCCTCCTCAGCCTCTCACTGCAATGCAACGGAATCATATTGGACGCCTCGTGGATAAATACGGATATGATTATCAGGTTTGATATTATATTCCAATTGTTCAATAGGTTTGCTTTTATTGTTATCGTTTCAGGTCTTGACGTAGGTTTTTGATGTTGTTGTTGTTGTTCTGTTTGTAGAGTATGTTGATGGATATAAAGCTGAATCCGATGCAGCACTCGATTGGAACTTTGCAGAAGCTGTGCATTAGATATCATATGTATCAAAACAAGAATCCGCTCATTTTGTCCAAATGAAATGGTTGGATTGGACCCTTTCGCCCAAATTTTGCGACTCTGAGGTGTGATCTTTGAGAAGTTTTGTTAGTGTTTTAAAATTTACAAATTATATGTGGATTAATGTTGTGCTAACCTACTACCACCAAAATTATGTTGCGCGTCTTCTTGCGAAATTGATTTTGAAGTGGTTAATTATTGATGATTGTGTTTAAATTAATTAATTTAAGTCACAATACAGCAGAGTGCGTAAATTTGGATAACTTTCTAACAATATAATCCTAGAGTGTGCAGTGACCAATTCAGTAACACAATTGTCGCCATGATGCATTGCACGAAAATGAGGAAGAGAGGATATGAGCTATTATTACATAAGAGTGGGTGGATACAGTGGAGTTTTTCCCCCCTTTTATTTTTTCATTGAGGGTTCTTGTGCAGTAGCATGCTGATCATTGCCAAATCTATTATAATTTGGATTTCAAGTATACTTCAGTTCCTATAACTTTCTAATTTGAATTTCGGAGTCTTTATAATTTCTTAAGTTTCCGTTTTTATATTTTTGTGAATTATTTTCATTATGTGCATTTGAACATTGGGTACTATAATTGTGGCACATTTAGAATCTCAGGGTAAAACATTTTTCGTGTATTATCCATCAGTATTGTAAAAGCTGACAACATTGCAAAAGAATGACTGATCTTAATGTAATATGTATTTTCGTTTGAGTTTTACTCAAATATATAGCTAGTGAGGTGAGTGTTTATCCGAATATTGTCTGAAAAAGATAAATAACATGTTAGTTATTCATGTATACAGTGGCTCCAGTAGCGTTTCATTTTCATAACTAAAATGATTTCTTTGAATATAATATGATCTCTTCTTTTAAAACAAAAGATGACATTCTTCTATCCATTGCATTTAAGATTGGACATCATTTTACCTCATTTCATGATTCAACGGAGGAGGGCATGCCAGTGTTTTTAAAAAAAAAATAATTGAATATGATAATATGTGATTAAAGAAATTGTTTTGCAAATAATGTAAAAGGTCATTTAATTTATGAATTAACAACCTCCTCCCCTGTATATGACCTCGGGTTTACCACTCACAAGCTTCAACTGCAAGTAAAAAGAGTGACAACAAATTTTTCTTTGTAAGTAAAGTGCCATTAATAATAGCTATAGAATGCATTATCCTTTACACTGAGCAGAGTTCAGGTACATGGACTATACCAATAACACTTCTTAGTAGTGCCACTACTAAGATACAAAATCAAAGAAATGCTTTAGTTTTAGTTCCTACCAAGTAAATGGTCATAGTTGTGTTTCCTAAACTAGAGAGACCATCATACTTACATTAGACTTACATTGAACAGAGTTTGGTAGGAACAAAGAAAAATTGGATATGTAATCGGTGATATAAGGTAGGAAGAAATGCTATGAATAAGGAAATCGAAGAGAAAGTGAATAATTGTTTGTATTTACTTTTAGATGCCGACGAACTCCCTACACTGCGTTTGCCAGTGCTCCTTCACTTGCTTAACCCTCTCTATTCTCTCCATCCGAAGCCTTTGCTCCCAGTACTCTTTGCATCTGTAAAAATATTGAGTTTTGTTAATATCAAGAGAAATGCAAAATAAAAGTGGTACACACTCGATGCAGATTTTTACATCCATCCCTTGGGCACATGACATGTCATTCCGATCTCATTTGCTAGTAGAATAACTTCTAAAATAATAACTCTGGATTGATTTCCACCACTAATTGTAATATTGTCTTTTCACTCAGTAATCTAAAATATTTAAATAATTTGAGATTATAATAAAACTAATATTATGATGGGTTGGTCAATTATAAGAAACTAATCTATTCAGATGTTCCTACTTACTGATAAGAGATTATAAATTTGTTGTTTCACTAAGCGAATTGATTAATTCTACTTTAGCAAATGGATTTTCTAGGAAATGGACAGAGCACTCTAAGAAGAAAATTAGTTCTATCGACGGAAGCCGTGCCCCATTGGCGAAAGCAAATTCAGGTTATCGCCTAAATTTTTTAATTATGTTTACACATGCTTTGCACATATACGTGTATGCAGTCAATATGATTAAATTCAATACGTGAGTCCAAAAGTAATACTTTAACGGTAAAAGGGTTTCTAAGCAATTTAATTTGAAAGGGAAGACGACAGGAAAAGTTGGCACAAATTGTGGAGCCCCTGAAATATTGTTTAAGGATAATTTGTAAGTATTTTGCAAGCATTGACACAAGGATTGGAATTTCAAACGATGAACTAATTGCTACAATCACTCACGAGAGGAATTAATGAAAAAAATCCACGACTTAGCATCCAGCTTCTACTTTTGGTAATAAAGGTGCTAAGAAATTTAATTTCCAAGGGAAGAAGGCCGAAAATGTGACTCATTTTGACGCCCTCAAGAAGTTCTTTAAGGATGTATATTCTTAAGAAAAACAAGAAAAACAATCTTCCGTTGCGTGGTCAATCTTCGGTGGCTTCATATGTTGATAAATGGAGAGAAATATTTCACCTTGTGCACCATTTGATAAATTTAATCATATTGAATATATACATACATGTAGATACAGTTATAACATATGATAACAAGGAAAAAGTTTAGACGCTAATCTGAATTCACGTTCTCCATTGAAAAATGTTATACATTCATAAAATTCCTTTTCTTAAAGTTTTTTTATTATTTGCATAATGGGATAACAAATTTATAATCCCATAACAGTAGGAAAGGATTTTTTTTTCTTTTATAATTGACCATCCCTTCACAAGACCAATTGTATCATAATTCTATAACTTGTTTCAACAGATTAATTGAATATTTAATTGTCAGATAATTAATAGATAATATTATAATTGCTGATTGATAGCAAATCACAATAACTATAGTAACAATCTTCTGTGGATAGTATTAATCAACAATAAAAATATAAATCATAAATACTAGAACTAGAATGACACAATAAATATACGTCTCTAACACTTCAAGATAATATCCGGTTTTATGAATAACCTCGTACCTTCGACCTAGCAGAATATTCAATTCTTCCAAGTGTACAGCATCTTCGAAAACTCCTTGCTGCAGTCAGCAATATAAAAAGTGTAAGTTGCAAGTCATCTAACAGTTTCAAAAATTGGTCAGCATTTAATATCCAGAAATAAGTTTGAACAGTTAATCCTCTAAGCTGCAAATTTTCAATTGCCAGAATATCAAAGTAAAGAAATTGAGGAATTAAAGAAGAGCTACTTAGAATATTCTGGATCTAAAGTTTCCATCGTAGAAGAAGTCAATTGAAAAGCTAGGACTGCAAGTGTAAAATCTCACATTGAGTACAACTTAGAAAATTGAATTATATAACGAAAGAGACTCAGAGATTTGTTCTCTTAAAGTTTTGGTTTATAAGTGGAGTAAAAATCTCTGAGTTTGATCATAATTCATTTGAGTTGAATCTTCTTGGTGTATCCCCTTCAAAATATCCAACAAACTGAGTAGTGGTAGTTAAAGTTTTTCCGCTTGAGAAAGAGTATACTAAAGTGAAAACGACTCATGTACAGCAGATATGGTTATAAAAAACAGCTAATTTGGCACTGTAATCTTATTGGTCATTGAGTCATATAATTAAAATAAAACCTCAGTCACAAAAAGGGTGAATTTACAAGTTATTTAGGTGGGTATCATATGTATCAATTAATAGAAAAGTAATAGAAGTAAATCAGATCAATCATCTCTTTAGTAGAATGCTCTAACAAGTTGTGGGAGACCTTAATTCTTATCAATCCGATTGATTACCTGTCGGCATAGAGCACATTTTGCTTTGAACTTTGCTGCCTTAAGTCCATCGACAATGGTAACTGATGCAGCTAAGCAAGCGCAGGTGTAGCAGAAAATGTGGCCACACGCCAGAGAAACTGGATCAAACACTGTATCCTGTCAATCAAGAGTCATATGAAAATTATAAAGAGAAATAGTGAAGGATTGTATAACCAAACAAGAATCTTTCTTGCAGAGAAAGCATATTGATGTGAAGAAACTAAGGTGATGTTGTCAAAGCGATCCTAAACCAGAGTCAAGTGCATTAGGGCAATTTGCTAGGAAAACATTGAGCAATATATGATGGAGGTGTGTGTTGGTCATGTGAAATTGCAGCAGAAAAGCAAAGATAATATTATGAAGAGAAAAATAAGTTTCAACGGAAAGTAATAGAGATATACGGAGGCGAGAGATACTAATGGCCAATAAAATGAGAGATATTAATTGATTCAAAATGTACATACAAAGCCTTTACAATAATTGGCCACTAACAGCAAAATTTTTAAAGAGGCAACAGTTAAAGAGACTTAGAAAAAAACTGAAACCTATCCAACTCCTCAAATTAAGCAAACTGACTATGACTTATTCAAAACATAAATAAATTGATTATTGTAAAGTAGTGGCAGTCCTAAAGATAGCACTAACACACTCCACCTTGCTTTAGAGACTGCAAACACTAAGTTTCATTTTCAGAATTTGAAACTTGTTTGCTGGTAGTAAGATATAAGCTATGTGCTCCTCTGTTTTGCAATATACAAGAGTTACAATACCATCCCTTTGCTCTTTTCAAAAGAAAAAACTCTAGTTTCTCATGGAATACTAGGTTGTGAGAAATAGCTAGTACAGCTTGATTGTCAACAATGATCATAGCGTCTTCTTTTTGCTCAAGATTAAGATCACTCAATTTCTTCCTCAACCACAAGGCTTTATTAATAGCATTAGTTGAAACAATAAACTCGGTTTCATCACTGGATTGAGCTACTATTTCTTGTTTCTTTGAACTCCATATCCAAGACTAAAGTAATATCCCAAGGTGCTTTTCATGTCTCTTGTAACATGCATCTTACCATTATGGAAATGTATCTGTTTATTCTCTCACTAACTCCATTTTATTGTGGAGTGTATGGAGCAATGAACTTGTTTCTATGCTAGCATCCTCACATAATGAATTGAATTCTCTCGTACTCTTTTTCATTATCTGATTGTAAAACTTGAATGGTGCAACAACTTTGATTTTACACCATATTCATGAATTTTTTAAGACTCTAGCCACTTCTTACTTGAATTTTAAGAAAAGAATCGGGCAAAATCTTGCAAAATCATCAATGGAGACAATAAAGACTACCTATGAAAGATGGTGTTCTTTGTGGTCCACATAAAGCAGTATGGATCAATTGAAGCTTCTATGTTGCCCTTTAAGTTGTTTTCAGAAAGGTTTCCAGTGCTACTTTCCAAATTGACATGCTTGGCAATGAGGAAGATGATATCCAAAATTAGGTAGACCTTCACTAACTGTTTTTGTTTGGAGCAATAACAATGCTTGATGATGATAGTGACCAAGCCTTTTGTGCCATATCTTTATGACACTACCTAGAAAGGAAAAACAACATGTTCTTCCTCCAATAAATGTTAATCTCTTTACTCTCATCTTGACCTTGAATATTTCTTAACTAGATGCATATTTTATCAAAGATTTTTATCTTCGAAATAAATTTTGTAATCCTTCTCCATCAATTGACCAACACTCAATCGATTTTGGTCAATTTTTTGAACATAAAGAACTTCCGAGATAAATTTATTTCAAGACAACTGGACAACTTTCAATTACAACCATACTTTTTCCTTTGACAGCTCATGTTTGCCATTTCCAATTCTAACTTTTGAAGTTTTTTGCATTTAATTCCTTGAACAACTCCTTATCATAGGTCATGTGATTAATGCAACCACTATAATTAACCAACTTCACTTGAATCACTACTCGAGAAACACATAGCACCAATGAGTTGATCCCCCTACTACTCTTGATTAGCAACTTGAGCATATGCTTCTTGTTGTTGAAGTTTTGCTACATTTTGAAGTCATTTACACGTGCTACATTTTGCATCATGCCTACAAATGGAGGGTGACCCATTCTACCATACACTGCAGACATGGTGGGTAGGTTTTCTTTTTACCCTTTCCTTGGTTGCGGTATTTTCAATTTATTGTTACCTGAAAACTTATTCTTGTAGTTTTTCTTTCATGGTGGAAACAAAAAGGCTATGTTCTGTTCAGATTTTCATGAACACCCTTTAAATTGATTAGATCCTACTTGCTTCTGAGCAGCAGTAATCTTCAAACAGACAACCTGACAATATACGTGCAATTAAAGTGAAAACGTACAATGTGGGTTCAATGCACATAAAATGAGAAATTCACCCAACAAATAAAAACAAGTAACTTACCAAGCATATGGAGCATGTTAGGTTAATGTCAATTTTGAAGGAATCAAAGAGCTCACAAGTAAGTGATGGTTTTCCATCCTTGAATGTGAGATAACATCCATGAAACAGTGCAGATGCCTCCCTTGACTTGGCTTTTGTTTCCCTCAAGTTAATGTGTAAGGCAATAAGCTCAGAAAGCCAAGGACTCTGAAGAATTTCCTTGTGCATGGTCTGGACTTTCGACTTGAATAATTGGCCTTGCTTGGAATAATGAATCTGCAGTCATAGTAGTGGTGAGAATATAAATTAAACACACGGCTTAGAATGGATTGTCAAAACTAAAAACTTAAACTAACAAGGGAAAAACTTGATATCTAGACACACCTTGTCATATTTCTTTAATATTTTTCGAATTGCTATGGCATTTATGAGTGCATATATGACTAGATCTTTGCCTTCTTCGATTAGAGCAGTATGATTCCTATGCATTTTTCCTTTCAACATGAGAAAGTATTTTCTGAAGCCAGAAGCAAGATGCACTTCCAGCAATTTCTGCGCTCGCTGGTTAAAGCACCCTACTATGTCTGACATCTCATTGAGAAGGGAAGGGAAAAAGGTCCCATCGCACACTGAATAATTAATTAGATTAATCAAGTTAGTTGATTGCTGAAGATATTGAAAGGTTTAAACCCTCCGCAAAGAGATATCGTTCCTTTAATATATTGCTATCATCTTATAACGCACAAAAACTAAACACGATCATCTAACTACACAACTACAATTCTTGAATCCAAATTAAGAACAAAGAACATACATCTTCGACGTTACTCAAAACAAAATCATAAATTATAAACTATACAAATCATCATCATAAATATCACTAGAAACAAAATTGTAAAATTAACCTACATGAATTATTCGCCATTCCCTATAAATAACTATTCTTGTTGAGATAATCAATGTTGACATATGAGTAATAGATTTTCATTTTTCAGGCAACAGAGTGGTTGAATATTATATAAAAGATGACCTGGGCAATGATCAGGGCAATGATTGGGGCAAGTGGGTGTGGAGGCTCTTCTGCACCTTTTCATGGTTTTTTTGAGCTTCTTGAAGCCAACAGCAGGGAGCTTGTGGTCATGCCCTTGCATGTATCGCTGGTAGGTCTTGCAGAACTTCATGCTTTCTTCGAAACATCTATGGATTGATCAATCAATCTAATCTATGATTATAATTTATTATTATAACTAATCAATTAATCATTACAAAACAAACAAAGAAACAGAGAAACAGAGAAAGCGTAATGAGTGAAAGAAGGAACGAGGAGAAGGTTGAATCGCAACCAACGAGTGGTCATTTCTTAACGATTTGACCGCGTACCAGATGAAGGTGACCAATCTATTATTCAAATTTTTATTATATTAAAATATATATAATTTATCGTTTTATTACTTTTCATAAGGAAGTAATTATTTATATCTTTTATTTTACTACATCTGTTTTTCAATTTCACTTTTTAGATAATTATTTTTAGATTAAAAAAATTATTTTATCAGTTTTGTTGATTACTTTTTTAAATTTAACAGATTTGTTTTTGTGGTTTTCTTAAACTTAGTTATTTTCTTTTAACTATAAAACGACTTAAAAACAATAAAAACTACTTGCAATAATATTATAAAAAATATTTATGTTTAATTTTATAATTATAATAAAAATATAATAATAATATTAAAAAATACAATTTAATACAATTTACAATATATATACTTTTATAAAATAATATTAAAAAATTATGCAATTATTGTTTTTAAAAAGAAACGTTATTTAATTATTTTAAAATAAAAAGATTATCAATTATTTATTTTATTAAATAAATAAAACAAATCAATTATTTTTATTTAACGAATAAATAAAAAAATTAAATTTACTTGTTATTAATAATTTTATTTATTAATATTATTATTATAAAAAAAATACATTGATTATTCTGTATGTAATAAAAAATACTTATTTAAATGATTTTAGGATTTAGGATTTAAGTTTTAGAATAATAAAAAAATACTTAAATGATATAATTAATTATGTTTACAATATTACACAGAGATGCTATTTTTTAATAATTCTTCCCACTTCTATGAAGGAAGTTTTTAGGTTTAATTAAATTTTTGGTCCCCTACTTTATATGCGAGTTTATTTTGGTCTTTTTATTTTGTGGGGTTCAATTTAGTCCCCTAGTTTGTGTAGGAGGTTCAATTAAGTCCTGTGTGTTAACAACGTTAAAAAAATTAACGGTAGAGTGATTTGATGTGATACTGTGGCAATTAAAAATGACGTGTCAAGTAGGGACATCAGATTATGTGGACAGTAAAGAACGAGAAATTAAAGGCAGTGGTAATTGGGTTTTGAATGAAATTAGGGTTGGGGTGTTTTGAACGAAATTAGGGTTCGTGGAAGAAAGAAATTTATGTGCGAGGAACAAATTGGGGATAATGGTTGAACAAATTAGGGTTCGAGGAAGAAGCGAAAATCAATCAATATATAACGATTTGAGGAGGAAGGATTCACGGTCTCCTTCGGTGTGGCATAGGTTCGTCGCTCTGTTCGTAGTGGCACGAAATCGAAAGTAAGTTTTCTGGTCTTTTTATGGATTCAATGTCGCGTTTTACTTATATAGTATTGTCTTTGTGGGCGTTGGTATTATTTTTTATGTGTTATTCTGTCTGTGTGTGTTTGTAATGGTGTGTGGGTTGTGGTCCCATTGGTTTGTGGTGGTCCCGTTTGTTTGTGGTTAGTGGGTTGTGGTCCCTTTTTAACCATTTTGGGGTATGGGATGTAATATGTATTGTATATGTGGGCATTGGTTGTGCGTCGAGTAATTTGGAATATGTATTTTTATAGGTTGGGATGTGTGATGATAGATTTGAGGTGGTGGTCCACCATGCGGGATACTTTGAAAGGAATGAAGTTAGGTAGAGTTATAGTAATGGGTTAACGTCCACGTTGGCGTGTGACCCAAATAGGTGGAGCTATTTTGAAATAATGGGAATACTTAGGGAAATGGGTTATATAAACATTAAAGATCTGTGGTATAATGTTAGTAGGTCAGAGGTATTGGAGAACAATTTGAAAATTTTGTCTAATGACATGGGTGCAATGCACATGGTCAATTGCTAGAAGGAATGGGCAGGTTCATATGTTTGTTAATCACTCAATTTGTGAAGCTGAGGTTGTGGACAATTTTTTGGAATACTTCCCTGAAGAGGTGGTTGCAGAAACAGGAACTACAAATGTTGAAGTCCAGGCTGAGGTGGATGGTCACAGTGGTTGTAGCGATGGAGATCACATCAATCATGTGCAGGATAATAATGTGGTTCATGAAGTTGAAATGCAACAGGATAAAAACGTTTGTGATATGGAATATGAATTGGAAGATGACGTTGATAGTCACCATAACGTTAGGGTGGAGCCACAAACTGAAATGGATCCAAAAATTGAATTTGAGGAAACTGGAGCTATGTAGTAGGTGTAGGTAAGGAAATTGAAGCTGATGCAGTAGGTGAAGGTGATGAAACTGGAGCTGATGGAGTAGGTGTAGATAAGCAAACTAGAGCTGATGTAGTAGGTGAAGGTGATGAAACTGGAGCTGATGGAGTAGGTGTAGATAAGCAAACTAGAGCTGATGCAGTAGGTGAAGGTGATGAAACTGGAGCTGAGGCACATGAGGCAATAGGTGGGGAGGAGAGAAATGAAGATGAAACTGATTCTGATCATAGCATGAGTGAGGAAGATCTGTATGATGTAAGTGTCCATTATGAGGACAATTTATGGGAAGGAAATGGGGAAGAAGATAGTGAGGAGGAAGATTTAGAATTTGATGGCAGTGCCCATGTTGATATGCATGATAAGGGGTTATCTGATGATGGGTGGGAATCAAATGACATGTACAGCGATGATCCAAGTAGTGATGACTCATTGGCCAGTCGCAGCCAATGTAAGTCAAACTTTGGGACCTTTAAAATGCCCAAAAGCATGACCCAATACCAGTGGGAAGTTGGAACATATTTTCCAGATAAAGAGGCATTTGTAGAGGCAATAAGGACATATGAAGTGCAATCTGGAAGAAGGCTAAAACTTCAAAAAAAATGATAAACGTAGATGTAGAGTGATATGTTTGGGTGGGAAAGGAAAGTGTTCTTGGTTTTCCTATTATGCTTATATGGCTGAAACAAACATATGACAGTTAAGGAGAATTAATGACAAGCACAAGTGCAACAGAGAATTCAATGTGAAAATGCTAAATGCTAAATGCTAAGTGGTTAAGTAGTAGGTTGGAAAACACATTAAGAGACAACCCAAGTTTGAGGGCAGTTGATATTCGCAATAAAGTAACTAGGAAGTGGAATATTGCTGTGACAAAGTCCATGGCTCGTAGAGCAAAAAAACTGGTTGTTGAGCAAGTTGATGGGTCATTTGTAGAACAATTTAATAGAATATATGATTATGCACATGAGATTCTTCGTCTAATCCTGGTTCTACAACAAAGGTCAAAGTTGAAGGAAATGAAGGGGAAAAATATTTCAGCAGGTTCTACATGTGTTTAAAAGCCTGCAAAGATAGTATGATTTCATGCCGTCCTTTTATTGGTTTAGATGGATGTTTTCTGAAACATAAATATCGGGGTGAAATCCTTATTGTTGTTGGAAGGGATGCCAACGACCAAATGCTACCGATTGCGTGTGTTATCGTTGAAGTGGAAAATAAGGACACATGGACATGGTTTTTGGAGTTGTTAATTGATGATCTTGGGCGACCAGATATATGTGCAGCCTACACATTCATGTCAGACCAGCAAAAGGTATGGATACTATTTTTGCACACTTTTGTTATGACCATTTACTGCTAATATAAATAGTGGCCTGCCTTAGTTGATTTAATTGTATTTTACAGGGTTTGTTACCTGCCATTCAATCTCTTCAATCTCTTTTGCCTAGGGCTGACCAAAGGTTCTGCATGAGACATTTATATGCAAACTTCAAGAAGAAATTCCCAGGAAAGAATCTGAAAGCTTTAATGTGGGAAGCAGCTCATAGCACATATCCACAACAATGGGAGAAAGTCATGAAGAGGATGAAAGAAGTTAACAACGATGCTTTCAAACATATGTTAGGAATACCCCCTAGGTAACCTTACTCAACTTTGTTGAAACTGATTATGAAGCATTAATGATTTGTGTGTGCCACTTCTATAGGTATTGGTCAAAGTCAAGGTTCATCTCCAGACCTTTGTGTGACACACTCGTGAATAACATGAGTGAGGCATTCAACAGTATAATTGTACAAGCAAGGAGTAAGCCAATAATGTCCATGATGGAGGAAATATGTCTTTATATGATGTAAAGATGGGCTGAGAATAGATCAAAGGCAAAATCATTCAAAAACACAATATGTCCAAGAATCAAGACAAGATTGGACAACGAAACAATAAATTCCACAAATTGGATTCCTAGGTACTTGTAATTTGTTGCACACTCATTTTGATTTAGTCACCATTGCCTCATTTTTTATTTAAACCTGTATTGAATTGTGATAAACAGCTGGTCAGCAAATCAGATATTTAAGGTTAGGCACAAATCATTTACTGGGAAGAAATTTGTGGTGAACATAGACAGCAAACACTGCACATACAGGAAGTGGAGTCTAACAGGGATACCTTGCTGTCATGCAGTGGCTGCAATTAAGTTTTTGAACTTAAGTGAAGAAGATTTTGTCCCTCATTGGTTCATAATCTCAACCTATGAAGAGACCTACAATTCCATCATATACCCTTGTAACGACAAGCAAATGTGGATTCAAACAGAATTTTTAGATGTATTGCCCCCTCCTAAATGAATTCTGCCTAGAAGACCCAAAAAGAAAAGAAGACTTGAAGCTTGGGAGATGAACAAGAATGGGAAGCAGATTACAAAACAGGGCATGACTAAAAAATGTAGCATATGCAAAGAAGTTGGTCATAATTGAAAAAGTTGTCCCCAACAACCTGAACTAGCACCACCAACTCAGCCAACACCATCAAGTCAGTCACCACCACCAACTGAAATAGCACCACCAACTGAAACAACAGCACAAACTCAGCCACCACAACCAACTAAACCAACACCACCAACTCAGCCAGCACAACCAACACAACCAACTCAGTCAACACCACCAATTCAGTCAACTCAGGCAACAAATGTGGGATTTAGAGATGCCACCACCACCAACTATGACTCAACCAAGTCAGTCATCATAGCAGCCACTACTAACACCTATGACTCAACCAACTCAGTCATCACAGCAGCCACCACAGTCATCACAGCAGCCACACCCATGCCACCTTCAGATTCCTCATCCAACCATACCCAATAGAAAGCAGAAACTGCAGCATAGGAGAGGACGTGTGTGGAAGCCATGAGGCTTACTTATGCTCTTTTTGATGCTGCACGATTTATTTTGGAGCTTTGATGTATTATGCAGCTTTTAGATTTCTAAGTCAAGAATGTTTTGTCCACTTTTAATTTACATCTTATACATTGTAAGTTCAAAAATCCAAAACAATATTGGATGTCTTTTGTGTTGTAACAGCAAGTACAATGATGTGTTTCTATAATATTGGCTTATGATTGAAAAATTCTCGTTATTGAATGTTTGTAATGCTTGTAAGTAGGATACCAAACACATATTTCTTTAACACCAATTTTTCATTAATTAACTAAGTCATACAACAATTCAGCTTTCCAATTACATATTTCAAGACAATAAAAGGAAAAACACAAATTGATACCCCCAATACATCAACTGATACCCCCAATACAGATTTCAACACCACCCAATACAGATTTAATCACACACTTTTCATCAATCGTGACAACACAATGATGTTCACTACAACTAATAAACCCACTATCCCTAGTAAAACATTAACAAACATTTTGGATCCCTTAAGTTCTTTCTCTAGAATAAATATCTTCCTTCTTTGCCTTATAATAGTGTTATCCCTTTCATCAGCAGCATCTTCCGAACACCATTTAAAGTAATTACAACCAATGAAAGCTTCATTTCCCCTCTGTTATTGAAAACATTCAAAACACAAAACAACCTTCATGTTAGTTGCAAACACTTATTGATGAACGAATCACAAAAAAAAAGGGTGATGGATCTAACCTTGTAATTAGGACAACCCAAAATTGCTTCCCACCATTTTTAGTAGTTCGAGCTGTTCTTAACACAACAACTTGTCCACAGTTGCAAATAGGCGCTCCACCGTGAGACAAAACACCACCACCATGATTAGATAACCTTGAATTTTGCATATCCCATGAGTTACAGGAGCAAGATGAAGAAGAATGGCCCCTAGACATCATTCAAAATTAAGAAAGCTTACCAAATGAAGATGAACTCCAGCAGGACGAAGAAGACGACTGAAATTAGGGCAAATGAACACTTCTATCTCCATAAATAACCTTCATTGCCACCTCATTACACCACATTGATGACAATGTACTCAGAACTTGCCACATTCCTGTTCCAAACAGACACGGTGGCACTATTCTGACGCCGTTTAACTAAAACTAACGGGAGGGATCATTTTAAACTGTTTTAACAAATTGGAAAACTAAATTGAACCCCGAAAACATAAGAGAACCAAAATGAACCTCGCATATAAAGTAGGGGACCAAAAGTCTAATTAAGCCAAGTTTTTATTATCTCTCGTTTCCTCCTTTGTTCTCTTTTATTTTCATATATGATGATCCAAACTACCAATATCTTTCGTTACATAATCATGTTCCCTTTCTTCAAACCCTAATCTTAATTTGGTTTCAAATTTTGATTCCATTTACTTTTGCTAACTTTTCGATCTATGACCGAGAATTTAATAATATTTAAAATAGAATTAACTTTTCTTCACTTATTAAAACATAATTAAGCTAAAGTAACTCTTTAATATAAAATATGAATTTTGGCATTATATATGATTATTTGGTATATCAAAACAATATATAACTACGGATAAGACATATTTTGTAGTATATTTTTAAATTAATGATTCAATATAAATAAATATGATATTGGATAACGTTATTCATTAAATAAAATTACTCTATTAATATGAATTATTTAAAAGATATAACAAATGACCTAAAATATAAAATACAAAACACAAAAATCCAATATTTTTTTTTTAATTTTAATCGCTTAACCCCTTATAAACCTGTTTAAATCATGTCAGATCAGTTATTCAAGGGGAACTGTATAAACAGCCACCACATCTCATTATTTAGAAAATGTCAATGTCATTTAAAAATACTATTGATAATTTAGTAAGTGTAATGCAATTTCTTTATACAAATAAATCTTTTTTTAAAAAAAAATCCTAAATAAACTCAAAGTCTACTTGTTTTTATATTTTATAGTAATAATTTCTATTTTTTTTTACAATTTTATTTTATATTTTATATGTTTTTAAATCATTTGATTTTATCAATCTTCATCTATTTAAACCATATTATTAATTTTCTTATTGTAATAATAATAATAATAATAATTATTATTATTATTATTATTATTAAGATTTTATTATTTTTTATAACCTTCTAAGAGAAAAAAGTTATTATTTTATATTATTGATCATTATTCTTTGCAAAGATAATATTACATAATATGTTTATCATAGACATAATTAAGTCACCTAAGTAAGTCCAAAAAAAAATGTGTATAATTTTTTTTTCTGCTAGTAATAACAAAGAAAATTATGATCAAATAATGTGTAGTAATACAAAAAAAACTTTTAACATATATTTTGTTTTTTGCTTTTCAAACCTCGACATCATATCAGGTGATGTTAGGAGTGCAATCCCGATGTCCCTAAACATCGGTTGTTGTCCAATCTGGCGTCTTTTGACGTTTAACAGTGCAACGACAGATGTAAAAAAATTGTTATTTTCTTTTTAATTTTACTGTATTTATAATTTTTCTACATCTGAAAAATAGAAAAATTTCAGAACATTTTTAATTTTCAGAAAATTTCACAAACTAATTTTGATACTAATTATTTTATTAATCTATAAGACATTTTTTTCAAAAGAAGTTTCTCAAATTGTTAAAAATTTGTGTAATATAATAAAAAAAACTAGAAACTAAATAATACAATCAAGACACAAGTATGCAATCAAAGTATATGCAAACCAAAAACTAATCTTATATCTAAATGTTCCAGTTTTTTGAGCGAAGTTGGAGGTTGCTTGAAAACCTTGTCACTACCGCTAGGGAGGTGCCATCGGAAGATGTCTCGTGCCGCACTAAACGAGCCTTCAAAATGTAAAATTTTTGTTCAATAACGTCCATAAGCCTTTCATTTCAGTTCAATAAAACCCAACTAACCTTAGTTTCTCGTTGCCATTATTGGTGCTCACAAGTTTCTTTGTTGCCGCTGTTACAAAGGGAGCGTTGGAGGTTAAAACAATATGAAAATCCATAAAATAATCGATTCAAAATACAATAACAGTGTCGGGGAAGCAAGAAATCAAAAAACATTTGAGTTTAAACGATTCTAAACTCATCGCACAAGGTTTGTCATCGTGTTGTAGTGGTGGGGAAGAGGAGTGCAAAAGAACAATGCACTAAAATGGGTCTCGCATTGTTAGGTTAATTGACGTTAGGATTCTACTTACCAGACATCAAATGACGTCGGAGATGACATCACAAACGTCAATTGATTTCGATGTTCTAGGGGACGTCATCAAATAACATCGGGGTTCTTGAGTCGACGTCATTTCCACAATTGACATCGGGGTTCAGGGGGCCGACATCATTTTTGGTGTTTTATTTACAAAAATGCCACTATTTATTTTTTATGTTGGTTGTTTACTGAGTTGACGTTAAAATGGTGATGTTAAAGACCCATTTTGCACTAGTGGTGACTCATTGAATATTTTATGTGATTTCTAAAATTTTTCATGATCTTTGTTATAGAGATATGTTATGTCATACTTTAAGTATTTTGTTTCATAACATTTAAAAAATATGTATATGGAAAAACTTGAATTAAAAATATGTATCTGAAAAAAAAAAAGAGTTTATCTTGAAAATATTTTAATTTAAAATAACTAAAAATAAATATAATTGTTATTAGATTCATGAATTTGAAAATTTTAATTATTACATAAAATTGAAAGGAATTCTTTTACTACAGAAAAACGTGTTCAAAAGTTTTAGTTCAATTCCAAACTTGAAGCTAATACTATTAATATAATATAAGTGTTACATATGATTTTTCATCTAAAAGGTACCATGTATTAATCTTGAGTTAAATTATGTTTTTAACTTAAACTAGACTCTGAGACTAATGTTTGTGCTAATAATAAAAAACAATTTTGTACAAAGAGTTTGTTATTTTGTCCATAAAATTGTACAAATGGTTGTACAAAGAGTTCTTTATGTTATCCATAAATTTGTTTGAAGTGTTTATAATTTGTTCAGAGGATTGTACACAAAGTTTTTTATGCTATCCATAAATTTGTTTTGAGGTGTTTTTAATTTCGTTCATTCATAAAATTGTACGAGAAGTTTCCTAAGAGACTATTCAAATTTCATATTTTTATGTACAAAATCAATTAAAAAGAAAAATAATATATATATATATATATATATATATATTTAACAAAGTTATCAAATTCAAGAGTTATATAAACTCGTGTGAAAGTCGAGTTTACTTTGAAAAAAAAAATATTTATAAATAATATAATAATTCAATATTATATGTTGTTATAAATAATGTTTTATATACTTTTACTGAAATATTATTATTGTTATTATTTTATCATATTTTATATTTTAATTTTTTTTTTATATTTTTTGATGTTATTATTCTTTTATAATAACTTTAATTAATTATACCATATTTGAGTTTTATAAAAACACAAAAGGTTCTTGAACTTGAGTAGAGATCCAAATGACAAGAATGGAACAATAAAAACCTAAAACTCATTAAATAACCTCATGCGTAGTAGATAGAAAATGGATCAATTAAACATATTGCCTCGATCTCTACCATCGACCCTAAATTTAAAAATCCACCAGCGAAAGGCAATGGGAGGAGCCATACATGATAAAGATGATAGTGACGATCGAAACAAAGACAGTGAGCAAAGAGAAGGCAATCACAAAAAAAGACAATCTGAAAACCCACGAACACGACTGCAAAAGTAGCCACCAAAGACACAACAACCACGACCAACAACCTACGATCACGAAGAACACAAACGCGAACCCTATAACGCGAGTAGAAATTAGGTCATTTTGGGTTTAAAGAAAAATCCCTTTGAACTTGTCTAATCGGTTGCACACTCGCGAGTTCACAACGAGTCTACCGAGTTTGCTCCAAAATCAAGTTTGCTTCTGAGTTAACTCGTCCAGGGTGAGTGGGAAAGTAAACTCAAATGAGTTAATTCGCGAGTTTGATAATCACGATCATTGGAAATGAGTGATTTTTGTGAAACTCACGGTATTATTCACTATATTCATTAAGTAATATCTCCATACAATATCAATTTAATGGTGTAACAAAAAAAAGTTGTTTTAAATGGTAAAGCTAATGCTACAAGCTCTTATTCATATAAAAATATGTGATGTGAAACTTTATATTTTGTTTTGTCATATTCTCAACTAGCATTTCTTATAAAGATTGTGGTAAAAATCCTCTTAAGTTATGAAAAAAAAAGCCAGAAGTGTGAGATGTCTTGCAAACACTAATATACTTCTTAATAATAAGAAAAAGAAGTTCTGGGTTATTTATTTTGAAGTTATTGAAATTTCTTAGAATACTATTATTATTTGTAACTCTTCTAATTATAACATTCATTAATTGAAATTTGTTGAGATTATTGAAAGATATATTAATGCAAATTGGATTTTGATTGTAGTTACACAAAATCAACTATTAGCTGTGTTTTTACTTTGGGTGGTGCAATATCATGAAATATGTTAAAAAAAATGTTTCATGATTTACCATGGAAGCAAAGATGATTAATGTAAATAATGCTACAATTGAGGCAAGTTTTTTTTTTTTTTTTTTTTTTTTTTTACTTTGTATATGATTTACCATCATTGAATAAACATATACCTTTCAAAGCATTGTGACCATTAAGTTGCTATATATAAAATTTATAACAAAAATGTTAATGTAAAAAAGAAGGCTCGAACATAAATTTATTAGAAACTCATATTTACTCAAGGTATTCTTATTAATTTTTACTTTGTCAAGTTAAAAGAAAAAACATTGCCAATCCCCTTAGAAAAGAGTTGATGCATCAACAAGTACTTGAGCAGTCAAGGAGAATGACATTAAAATTCATAAATTAGTTGCAACAATAGACATCCATGACATTCAATGAGTAATAATGAAGTTGTTGCTAACTAAAGTACACCAATTAATTTGATGAAATGTGTATTATAAATTGTGGAAATACAATTATTTCAGGGTCTGAGTCATAAACCACCTTTTAGCCATTTACCTAGTGAGTGTGACGTGGGACCATCATTGTGAGACATGGATAAGTCTCTAAGTGACACTTATGAAACAAGATACTTGCATAAGGTTGCAACGTGCAACCATTGCTTAATTAGAACCTACAATAAACATCGATATTGTATCTATTATTTACTAAATACCCTATTATAGGGGGAGTAGCTCAAGAGAATTAAGTTTCTACATTTTGTCATGTGGGAAGTTTATAAGCACTACATGTAAGGTTCGAACTCGGAAGGTTTTTTACACTAAAATACAAGTATTTTGTTTTGAAAGATGATATATTTTGTTTTATTTTATTTTTTAAATTATATGGGGATGGTTAGAAATATAATATAATTTTTAAATAAATAAGTTATCCTAAAACTATTGAGGTTTGTATGAACTATTAAATTTATGGGTAAATGTTATCTCTTTTAACTTTATTAATACTTATTATTTTATTTAATTAGATTTATTAAAAAAATTCTATTATACTCTATTGTATTTATAAATACTACCTACTTCAAGGCGAAAAATGCATGACAAAATAACACTTTACATAAAGTTATTTTTTGTCTTCTATTCTATATTGTCTTTTAAAATATTGATGTTCATAAGCTTCAAATATCCCCTACTACACTCGATCAAGATGATAAGTTATTGTATTTTGGGAGAAAAATATATAATATTTTGTCTTGCCTTGTGAACTAGGAGTGTTTTCCCTCCAAGGACAACATTCTACATGCCTCGACCCAAACTCTTTCTAATCATTTCCTCATTTATAATTTTATCTTATATTTTTATTTTTTATTATAAGAATTATTTGACTTTATCAATCATCATCTATCTCTATCTTATTATTATTATTTGATTATTTTTCACACATATGCTTCTTAATAAATTTGAAGCAAAGCTTACACATTGCTTTGTGTCTTCCATATGGCATAAACCACGGGCGGCTCAAGAGTTTGAGAGGCTTAAAACAAACTTAAAAAATGAGGCCTTTTATTTAAAACTTTTTTTTGAACTTTTTTTGATGCAAAATTATTTATGAAATTATCATAATTAATTTTATTTTACATTGTTTTTTCAATAGATGATAATATGGCTAATCCATTTAATATTTTTTGAGACATTGTTGATCTTAAATAAGTTTTTATTATTGTTAGCTTTGAAAAACTCCTTCGATTGAAACAACTGACACTGAAATTGTTAACATTATTATGTAAGCTATATATCCATTTGGAAAAAAATATATTCTTTTTTTATAATTAATAATATCAATTGGGTTTATCATTTTCCAAACCTATAATTTGTCTTATATTTTTAATTTTGAAAATAAATCAAATTTTTTAGTTAACATATCTTTATATTTTTATATGAAATAAAAAATTACAATATATAAAACACTACTAAAGATAAGTATATATCGAATGAGTTAAAAGAATAAACTAGTTCTGGTTGTCAAGAGAGTAAAATTGATAGGAGACTCGTAGTATTTTGAAGTCTTTTTCTCTTTCCCAAGCCTCAACTTTTTTCACAAACTTTTAGAATTTATTTTAAGATTAATCATTAATAAAAATAGTTAAAAAAATTATTGTTCTTCCCAACTCGATAGTAAGTTTTTTTTCCTAAACTTAAATTACCTTTCTACAGGAAATCTAACTTTGAATTATACTCCAATTAATTTATTATTCACGAAAAGACTAAACCCTTATCTAATTAATATTTTTGTAGAAAAATTACAATTCCTCGTCAAGATATATGTAAAAAAAACTTAAAACTCGTAAATCAAAAAGTACCAAAAAACAAAAAAAAGGACAAAAGAATCACATTTCTAATTCTAATACAAATTTTTAAATAGAATGAAAACAACTACAACACAAATAGAAAGAAAAACATACTAACCATAAATAAGGATGAAAAAATTGGTACACACGAACAATATGAGATTCAAAAAATTTAATTTATCAAAACCCTAAACGAATGACTCTTAAAAGAGATGAAAGTAAGGAGAGACAAAAGAAGTCACAGAAAGATAAAGAGATAAAAGAAGAAAATATAATCTAAATTGATTATAAGATAATAAAGGTTTTAATAACTAACCATTCTCTTATTTGTAAATAAAATTATAATCTACTAATAAAGGTTTTAACTCACTTATTATCATTTTTAATACCAACAAAAATTAGCATATACTAATAGATATACTAATAGTTATTTTATTTTATTTTATTCTCAAACATAAACTTATAATTAATTTAATACATTTATATTAGTAATAAAACATTTTTTTGAAGCTTTTTTTATTAAACATAATTTTATAATTAATTTAACATAGATATATGAGTAGAACAAATTTTTTTAAGGTACTTTTTTAAATATAATTTTATAATTAATTTAATAGAAAAATATTACTAATAAAAAAAAATTAAGACATTTTTTTATTAAAGACCTAAAATGAGTGTTTTACTTACTTTATCTGAGCCGATCCTAACATAAACTAATCAAGTTCTATGTGTAAATTAGACATGTTAAAATTTGAATAGGAGTCTCACTTTAGATAAAGATGAGAAAATTTAAAATGATTATAGCCAATTTATAACTTTTCTTTTTCATGTTTTCTCCACTAAATGTTATATTTCTAAAAAATTATAATAAAATGTAATCTAGTTAGTATATATATATATATATATATATATATATATATATATATATATATATATATATATTATTGGTTATACAAATTTAAACAATTTTTACATCATCAAAAGCCTTTTTATTATAAATTTTAATTGTAATATTACATATATTTTGAGAAACTTTTATTTTTTTACTTTTTATCTTAGAAATTAAAAAAACGTGTTAAAAACCTCACAATTAATAAACAAAAAGGTATATATATATATATATATATATATATATATATATAATAAAAATATATTAGTGTATCAAAATTAAGAATATTAATTTTTTAAAATTTTATATATTTTTTTTATGTGATATTTATTTAATCTAATTATTTAATTTAATTTTTCATAGTTCAGTCCATTTTATATAAAACTAGTATAAATACAGGCATTATTGTGTTTATGTGTATATATTTTGTAAATATGTATGATATTATGTTAGTAGGTGATGATATTGTAATATTATTAAGTTAATATATAATATAAATTTATATTGATAGAAAAATAAATGGAGAAAAGAGAATAGAATAAATGCTGATGAATAAAAAAACAAAATAACTGTTAAAATAATAAATAATTAAATTACAAAGTGTAAAGTACAAACAAATAATTGTGAACAAAATGAGAAAACCATATGCGTAGATATAAATACTCAATTTAATCATTTCTATTATTATATTCATATGTTAACTTTTTTTGTTAAGAAAGTCTTCCGTGACAATGTAGATTACGATGATATCATATTATTGTAAATATTTAAGGTGATCACGTTTATTAAAAGAGATTTTTTTTTGCCAAGAAAAATCCTTTAACATTATCAATTTCCTATAGTATTCAACCGAAAAAACAACAATCATCACCACAAACAACAATATGGTGTCACTCCTCCTCTTTTCTAATTCTATTATCCAATGGTTTGACCGCACAAATCAAACAACAACGTGACGAAATTGACGCATTCCTTCAAATTCAAAATTCCTCAATAACTTAGTGTCAATAAATTAAAATTTAACTTAATAATAAAAAAAGTGTTTAATAATTAAGTTTAGTTTTGATTAATGTATTTTCAAATTTATAAATTAAAATTTTAATTTTAAAAACATACGAATATAAATTTTCACGTTCAAATTTAACCTAGAATAACATTTCTGTTATCGATATTGAAATAAAGAATGAACTAAATATCACACATCTTTAAATAAAAACTAAATTTTTTAATTTAACAAAAAATGGCATAAACAAAACACAAAGTTTTAAATTAAATATTATGAATTTATGAAATAATGTTACCATCATTAATATAATCCTAAAATATTCTGTGTTTTATATATTTGTGGTTGAGTTGAGTCATGTATAACTACAGAATTAAAAAGTAAGTGTGGGGCCCAAATATGCTGCCCAGTTCCTACATCAAGGACTGCTCCTTGTTCCGGCCAGGTAGCCACTGAGGGAGGCTCAGGGAAAGACTAACGACTTTTTATTCAAAATGATTAAAAAGTGTTTATTTATTTTGTTTTTTCTCACTAAAACGACAGGTTAGTTCAGATTAAAATTAAAAAAATAATAAAAATCATAAAATATTAATATAAATCAAACCGTAGCATATTAAATTAAATCTAACTGTATTTAATTTAAGTAACTATTTAATAAAAAAAAAGTTAAAATTACGTATAGAACAATGTTGGTTACCACTGGATCACGTTTTAAAGTTGCCGCACACAGATTTGCTTTCTCTTGTCTCACACCTATCCCGTGACATCATATGACCCACATCACATGCTTCACCAAATAAACCGTTCTTCGGGTATTTAATCACCAAATAAACCATTACAAACATTTCATACATCCAATCATTTCAGTTTCTTATTTATTTTTATTTTATTTTATTCCCAATACACTCTCCATATCTTGATATTAACTAGTAATTATTTAAAAATAAAGAATTAGTAATAACTAAAAAAATACTAAGATTTTAAGTACTTTCGTGATAAGAAGTAACTGTTCGGTATTTAGAAAAATCTTACGCCACATACCAAAAGAAGAAGAAAAAGTATCTTACGCTATCCCAAACAATTTAAATCTTATAATGTAGGAATCAGATTCAATGAATGGATGTTCTATGATTATCATATGAGTTTTGACAACAACGAAGGGGAGTATTTACTGGCTACGAAATGTATTGATATTTAAAATTTGAAATATAAAAAAAAGGGGCTAAATAATAAATACATAAATAAAGTAATAAACTTTACTGAATTGTATTGGTGGTCCCTTTTTTATCCTACAGTATCCGCAAGGGACGAGAAGCTGCGCCTACGTCGTTTTCAGACAAGGGTTTCACGATTAAGCAACGATTCAATAATTGACAAGTGGGTTTGGATGGGTTTATAAATAACTGGGGTTGCAGAGGGAAGTGAGAATAAGAGAGGGGTATTTGTTTGAGCTGCGGTGGTTTTTGAGATGGCAGGGTCGTCAGAGAAACAAGTGGTGGTGATAGGAATAGATGATAGTGAACAGAGCACGTACGCTCTCAAGTGGACCCTTGATCACTTCTTTCCGAGCCCAATTTTCAAGCTGGTTCTCGTCCACTCCAGGCCTACCGCCACTTCTGCTGTGGGTCTCGCTGGACCTGGTACGTCTCTTCTGTTACTTACTTCACTCTCTCACCTTTGTTTAATCCAATTCAGAACCCCTTCCTTAGTGTATGTAGGTGCCGCTGAGATATTGCCTATTGTAGATTCCGATTTGAGAAAGATTGCCGCCAGAGTCGTTGATTCCGCTAAACAACTTTGCATCGAAAAATCTGTAATTTCATTCTTAACTTTCTCTTATCACTTATGACTGTATGTTGGATTTATTCTTTATCAGTTATCATCATTGGTAAGATCGGATTATTCCTCAGGTAGAGGATGTCACAGCAGAGGTGGTGGAAGGTGATCCTAGAAATGTTCTTTGTGATGCTGTGGAAAAGTATCGTGCAGCAATATTGGTTGTGGGTAGTCACGGTTATGGAGCTATAAAAAGGTACTTGCTCTCTGCAGTTTTGGTATATTTAGTTGCCATGTGATGTAATAATGGGTGGGAGAATGAGATTTGAGTTCATATAAGATCTTAACCTCATATATTTATAGCTCAAATTTCTTAAATTTCCAATACCAATAACATAAATTCTGATATGAGAACTTCCTCATATCACCGGGATCTAAAACAGTTTTAGATGACACTTTAACTTTGTTAATTTTTTTTTTTTGGTAAATTGAAAAACCTGATTATATGTGGTAGATGGGTTAAAATCATGGTTTGAAACTATCTAATAATTTTGTGTATATTCTTCCTGTAGAAGCTTGTGAATTAGGTTTTCTTTGTTAACTTTTGCAGGGCTGTTTTAGGGAGTGTGAGTGACTATTGTGCTCATCATGCTCACTGCACGGTGATGATAGTGAAGAAGCCAAAAATCAAACATTGATCTACATTGCCTGTGTCTGTGATACAACAATAAACATAATACTTACAGACAAAGGAAAAATGATAATACTCACTGAATTTCGGAGCTGTGCTTCTTCTATGACTATGTCATACTTGTTCTTATGATGTAATAGACTTTACTACTAAAGATTGAAATCATAAAATACTTCCGCTTTGTTTTGTACACAATAAGTTATTGAAGTAAATATGTTTCATTAGTTCTTTCCTGGGCTACTAGCTTGAAAGTTTCTATGAGCAATTTGGTTTTGTTTATTTCTTGATCAGTGGAGGGATCGTGATCGGGATGTGAGGATTTTGGGACAGTAGATGTACTTGTGAATTCTGATATATGCAAATGGAGATAGCAAAATTGGTTCAATTTATTGGGATGGTTCCTTTAATCTGTTAAAAGTAAGGCTTTTTTATTTTTTATTTCCTACTGAAAGCTTTTGGTATCGTTGATGTACCGGAGTAAATGCACTAAAATATTTAAGTTTATAATTTTGGTGTCTGGTCATTTATAAGTATATTTGATGTTCTAAGTATTTACGTATTTTGAAAGATTAATTATTAAATATTATAGATAAGTTTGAATTGATTATAATTAGTTTTTTTTTTTTATCTTCTTATTATACGAGTCATTCTTTCTTAAATATTATGTATAAGTTTGAATGGATTATAATTAGTTTTTCTTTTTTATCTTCTTATTCATTAATATACGAGTCATTCTTCTCATTAAGGCATTAACCTTTCATAGTTGAAACGAAGTCAAGATAATAGACTCAAGTGTAAAATATTGGTATTTGTACCCGCACGGATATTTTTTTAATTATATTTAATAATAAAAAAAATTCTAAATAATTGATTAATTTTAAATATTATATTTTAAATAATAATAATAATTAAAGTAATAAATAATTAAAAAATTATCAAAATTATTATATATATATATATATATATGAATTTAAATTATTATTAAATATTTGTTTATAATGGTTATATTATATGTATGTGTTAAGTTTGAAATAGATTAAACAAATAAATGATGATGTATGAAGAAAAGTCATTATATATTACCTATAATAATTAGGTTTAAATACCATTTTTGTCTCAATTTTCGTCAACTTTTTTCAAATAGGTCCCAATTTTCGGAAGTGTTCAAATAAGTCCTAAATTTTGTCAATTTGATTCAATTAGGTCCTAATTGGGTAACACCGTTTAAATTGGTAACATTTCACTGTACAGTTGGCTTTTCTTTGCTAAGTGTTTCATTACTAATACTATGTGACAATGTTTTCTTTATAATCAGATGGTTAATTACAGGCTTAAACATATTACATTTTAAATTAAATGCAAAGAAGGAAAATTAAAAAAAAAGTAAAAGGGATTTAAAGGAAAATTAAAAAAAATTGCAACGCAGATTAAAAGTAAAAGGGGTTAAAATGTTTGTTCGAATTGGGTTAGGTTTGTGCTGAGAAAATTGGAGATTTAGGTTATGTTTGTTCGAATATGGGGAAAGAAAGAAAGCAAGGTAGCTTCATTTTGCGTCTGCCATTGCTATCAGGATCATCATCAATTCATCGAAGACATCGAAGACAGGTTAGGTTTCTGTTTGCGTTTGTGTTTTTCGTTTTTGCGATTGGATTTTTTCTGGTTTGCGATTGGGTTGGTGTTATTTTCGATTGCGATTATGTTTGTTTGATTGTGTGTTTGTGTTGTCATTGTCTGCTATTGTATGCCATTGTCGTTTTCGTTGGAGTGTCCCATTCCTTTTCCCTAATTTAGTGAATATCTTTGCTAGTGGATTGGGGTTGTGTGCGTGCTTTGTCGGTGTCGGTTATGTTTCTTTCAAAGTTGTGGTCCCTGTGTGTTCGTGGACCCTGTGTGTTTCGTTCAAATATTTTATGCGATATTAAATGTTTTCGTGGACCTTGTTTTACAATTTTTTTTCATATCTGCCAGATAGGTCTGTCAGTAATTTGAATAGTGGTGTGAGATGTGTGATGAAAGTTTCGAAATTGTGGTCCACCATGGTGGACTTTTTAAACAACGTGGTCTAGTTAATTACATAGGTTGGGAAACCACTGTTTGGGCCTATGACCCAGACAGGTGGAGTTATTTTGAGGTGACAGGGGAAATAAGGGAAATGGGCTATGTTAATGTTAAGAAATTATGGTATGCAATTGAGAATGCCATGTATATGTTGGTTGATGACAAAGGTGCAATAAACATGATGCATGTGCCAAGCACTATGGCCAAGTTCACATATTTGTTGTGCATGGTGTTTCTGAAGCAGAAGTTGTGGAAAATGATTTAAAGTATAAACAAGGTTTTCTGTGTGGGGATGACTTAGAGAGTGGAGAGAGCAGTCATATAAATGATGATGTGGACAAGGTTAATGAGAAGCTTAATGAAGAGGTTAATGCGAAGGTTAACGAGGAGGTTCATATCCAGGTTGTCGAGGAGGTTAATAAGCAGGTTCATGAGGTTGAGGTTGAGGTTGAAGTGCAGATGGGGGGTGATTGTTTAAGTGAATGTGAGGTGCAATCTCACTTGAGGAATCATTTGCCTCAAGTTAAGGAAACTGATGTGAGGGGTGAAGAAGGAGTTCAAGACGAGGTTCACCATAAGGTGGAGGATGAAGTACACCAAGTAGATGTTGAGGGACTTGTTGATGTCCATATCAGTTTGGACAATGGTGATCACAATTTGTTTGAAGGGAGTGTGGAGGTGCAATGTTAGGTGCATAATGAGCAAGACTCTGACCAAGTGGAGCATACTGAAAAAGAGAAAGAAAGTGAGGAAGAGGAATATAGCGACAATGAGGAAGATTGTAGTTTTCAAATTTCTGATAGAGAGACAACAGGAGATGAATGGCAATCAGATGAGCTGGTTAGCCTTAATGAAAGTGATGATGAGGGTTGTGTTGATGACAATTCAGGTGATGAAGGGAGCAGCTGTGGTCCTTTTGGGACATTTGTCATGCAAAATTCCATGGCTGACTATAAATGGGATGTAGGCACAAATTTCATAGACAAGGAACATTTGCAACAAGCCATAATAACTTATGCAGTTCATTCTGGTAGAAATATAAGATGGGTTAAAAATGATAAACAAAGAGTGAGAGTGAAATGTATGGGGGCACAAGAAAAATGTGAATGGTTTGCATATACTGCATATATTCCTTTACGCAAGACATGGCAATTAAGAAAAGTGGTTGATAGGCATATTTGTTCTAGGGAGTTCAAACTTAAGATTATGAGTGCAAAATGGCTTAGTAAGAAGGTAGAAAAATCTTTAATTGAAAATCCTAAATTCAAGATTAAGGATGTGCGAGAGAAAGGGTTGAGGAAGTGGAATACAAGTATTTCAGTGGCTATGGCTCGTAGGGCAAAGTCCTTAGCTTTAGACCAAGTGGAAGGGTATTCAAAGAAAAATTTCGAAGAATACATGACTATGCATATGAAATTTTGAGATGCAATCCTGGTAGCACAATGAAAGTCAAAGTGGATGAAATGCAAGGTGAATCAATATTTAGTAGTTTTTACACATGTTTCAAAGCATGCAAAGATGCTTTTGTGGTTTATTGCCCCTTTATTGGGTTAGATGATTGCTTCCTGAAAGGGAAATATGGGGGCGAGTTGCTAACTGCAGTGGCGAGGGATGCTAACAACCAGATGCTCCCTCTTGCATATGCCATTGTGGAGGTAAAGAACAAAGAGACTTGGAAATGGTTTTTGGAAATCCTAGTGGATGATCTAGGCGAAACTGAAGTATGTGGAGGCATGTACATTTATGTCCGATCAACAAAAGGTATGCATGTTCTGTTCATTGTATTATTTTTCTTCATATTCAACATTTTTGAGGCATATGTTGTATTCATTTTTCTTCATATTTTTGCTTTGTAAACAGGACCTATTGCTTGCGATTCAGGAGTTATTACCTGGTGTAGAGCAATAATTTTGTATAAGGCATCTGTACTCCAATTTCAAAAAACGCTTTGCTGGTCAGAAGTTGAAGAACTTAATGTGGAAGGCAACAACTGTGACACACCCTATGGCATGGGAAAGGGTAATGAGAGATATAAAAAAGGAAAATGAGGATGCTTTCAAGTACCTCATTGCTATAACACCTAGGTTTGTATTCATATCTCATTTTTTTATACTGTTTTATATAAAAACTGACTAATCATAATTAATTTTTGTGAATACATAAATTTTGGTCCAGATCAAGATTCACCAGGAATGTTGTCACTGCACAATTGTAAACAACATGACAAAGGTATTTAATAATATTCGTGTTGATGCTAGGAGCAAACCTGTTATCTCAATGTTGGAAGACATACAAATATACAGGATGAAGAGGTGGCAATCTAAAAGAGAGAAGGTGGAAAAAATGGAGGGGCAGATTTGTCCTAAAATAAACACCAGGCTACAAGAAGAATCCAAAAAAACTAGATACTGGATCCCAAGGTATGACTTATTTATGTGTTGTTGATGTATAACCATTTCAGTGTTGATGTAGAACCTGATATGTGTATATGAATTCTGATGTAGTTCTGCAGGGGGGAAAGTATTTGAAGTTTCACACCTTTCAGTGGTAGGTGACAAGTATGCTGTCAACCTAGACACCCAAGATTGCAGCTGCAGAAAGTGGATGATAATTGGCATCTCATGCTGCCATGCACTTGCTGCCATCAGGTTCTTGAACTTGAATGCAAAAGATTATATCCCTCTATGTTTCAGGAAATCAAGTTATGAAGAGATGTACAACTCCATTATCTTCCCTATCAATGGACAAAACATGTGGCCCACCACTGATTTCCCAGATGTCATGCCTCCATATAAAAGGATTATGCCTGGGAGACCAAGGAAAAATAGAAGGCTGAAACAATGGGAGTTGAGGAAAGATGACACGCAATTACGAAAAGGTGGCCATAGAAAAAGATGCAAAGTTTGTCGTGAACTGGGGCACAATAGAAAACATTGCCCATAAGTGCCTACACAAGTACATTCCTCACAACCAACTGATGCTCCTCCACAAGCAACCCAGCCATCTCAAGAACCAACTTTTGCTCTTCCACAACCAACCCAACCATCTCAAGAACCACCAATTGTGCAGTCTGAAAACCTAGTTTAATATAGCTTTTAATGTAGATGTATTTTGGTGTTTAATTTTGTACTTTCATGGTTGTTATTTTGTACGATTGATTAGCCATTTTTGGATTATTTGGATCATAGACTATTTCATTTTGTAAGTTGGATAAATCAAGATTATGGTGAACGAGAACAACTTGTTTGATTTGAATTATCAGGATTTTGTTATTTATCAATCACAATTTTATTACTATTGACATTATTTTACTACTTACAATGTGATCTGGTCTATTGGGAACATTATTAAACAAGAAAACTTTATCTAGTATAGAACCTAATTAAACATCATTTTTAAATTTTAAGACCTAATTGAACATAAATAACAAAAGTAGGGACCTAATTGAACATAACTAACAAAAGTAAGGACCTGATTGAACATAAATTACTTAATTCATTCATAATTTTGGAAAGGTTTGTACATCATTAGCTTCACAATTACAACCATTTTCTGTCAATTTTTCAGCATCAGGGCCAACACCACCATGTTTATCAACCCAACAATACAAACCACTACTGCTAATACATTAAACCATTTCGTCAGAGCCCTAACTACATTATCGAGATCTTCTATCTTCATGTTTTGGTTGACGATAATAACATCTTTTTCTTCATCAACGTCTTCATACCACCATTTGAAAAAATTGCAACAAACACCAGCTTCACTTTGGCATTGTTGAGGAGTAGAAAATAAATAAAAGATTCATCAAATCTGACATACCCAGAAGAATAACAATTAAATCAATCTTACCTTGTAGTTAGCACAACCTCAGAACTTTCTACCCACATTTCTCGGAGTTCTTGTTGTCCTGAGAACTGCAACTTCTCCACAATCATAAATGGGTCTTAAAGCTTGGGTCCGAGAAGAGGGAACACTACGTTGCATACAGTTATTACAGTATGAAGAAGAAGATTGGGTCTGAGATATAGCTGCATTAAAGCTTAAACGTTCCAAGTATGAGCAAGGTCACACACGAGAAAGAGCATGGCATGTTCGACTTTTTATAAACCCTAACACTTTTTAAACCTTTTACTTTTTTTAAAAAATTTTCCTTCTTTGCATTTAATTTAAAACGTCATATGCTTAAGCCTGTAATTAACCATCTTATTATAAAGAAAACACCGCCACGTAGGATTAGTAATGGAACACATAGCAAAGAAAAGCCAATTGTACAGTGAAACGTTACCAATTTAAACAGAGTTACCCAATTAAGACCTAATTGAATCAAATTGACAAAAATTAGGACCTATTTGAGCACCCCCGAAAATTGAGACCTATTTGAAAAAAGTTGACGAAAATTGGAAAAAAAAAGATATTTTAACCTAATAAATAATTCAACTTTTATTTATAATAAATAATTTAATTTTTCAAATCAGTTAACTAATGAGAAATAACATATACAATAATGTATAATTATCGTAATAAATGGTAATTTAAAATACTTTATTTGAATATGATATATCTGTGTTTTCAAATATTTATTTGTACATCATCACGTTTCTAAGTTTGTATGGGTTATACTTCAATTTCATCAAAGATAAATATTTTCATTTATTTTCTTGTTTTTACTCCGATGCAATAACATAGTTGACGGTGTATGAAAATTGGATCTGAAAGTAATATGACTTTAGATTTTCTCACTCGTTCTCTCTCCCATTCTTAGGTTCGCCATGTCAATGTTTAATGATCTTGTTCTTTCTTTTTGTCCTCATTCACCATCTTTTTATTACTATTATTTTTTAAAAAGAAATTTGTTGTCGTTTGGATAAGGACTTTGTCTTTCCAAACACTTTGTGGCTGCATCACCAACTGCATCTGTGAGACTGATGGATAAGTAATGATGAAAATATTTTATCTGTGGAAATTTTAAGACGTAGAAGTATAAATGACTTCATCTTGTGGATGGTGTTTCTGAATATGATGATATGTTGTCTCTTGGAGTTCGAATTGGATAAAAAACAGGTGGTTGTATATTCTTTCCTGGTTGCAAAAAGAAACAAAAATAGTACTTTAAACTTTTACTGGATGGACTTTTACAAATTTTTGCCTTTTATTGGCAATTTGAAAACAAAATAAGAAAATATTTTAAAACAATCATACAAATAATAAATACTAATTCATAAGGATAGTACTTTCGTATTTAATTCTGCATTATCTCTACAATATGTCGATTTTGTTTTTTTTTTATTATTTAGAGAAAAGGTCAAGCCTACTTTATAATATCAAAATTTTCTATTTTCATTTTTGTCATGAGAATGCTTTACTTGTCAGCTCTCTCTATCCTTCTTTTGCAATCTGAATTGAGATTTGCCGAGGTATTTAGGCTTTCTCCAAGTTTATTCTTATGTTATGTATTTAAGGGAAAATAATCATACTAATACCACCTCTATGTAATGACTTTTTCATGATAACAAACAAACAAACAACCTACTCAAGTAAGTGGCCAATTGAAACGAGTGAGGGATCCTTCTCAAGTTCAACACTTCCAACTATAGAACTGTTTATATTCTTCAAAAATCGGCTGTACCATTTTGCAGAGAGCTTTGGGTGTCTCTTCAACTCTGGATCATCCCTATCAACATAGTATAGGCCAAAGCTAGCTTTGTATCCATCCAACAACTCGAACAAATCCAGGAAAGACCAGACAAAATACCCCTTTATGTTTACTCCATCTCTGAGAAATTTTGGAGTAATGCAGAATATCAGAAAACGCATCAGAAGTGGTTATGGGAACACTTACAGAAAATAAACCACTGTATTACAATCTAATAATAACTACTTTGTTTTTTCTAGTTCAAGTATTTTTGTTCTTTTGCTTGTCGGTGTGTGTTCTGGGTATGTTTGATAAATTCTCGACATGAGTCACTTCTCAAGATTAGTTATAAACAATATACTTCAATAGATCAGTTATCCACAACTTTGACTCTGCAGTCATAAACAAAAGCAACTTAAGGAATTCCTGTGGAAGTGATTAAAAAGATTGTGATATATTTATTACATGAATTAGAGCAGGGGTAACATACCTCAGGCCATCAAGCACTCCACCAATATACTCATGCAAGTATTTCACCCTTGACACATCTTGTAGTGACGAATTGCTTGCTGTCCGTTGACCTAACAACCCAAAATTTAATCAGTAACTCATTCAATCATTTGAACTTATCATGTTTCACAAGAGCAACCTAGATTTCATCAACAGGATTTCCTAGTCTACCATTAATACATATGTAATAAAGTTTTGTAGTAAAGTTCCATACAACTAAGTTTAAAGGTGGTTTTTGTAGGAAAATAATTTAACCGCACTATGCCATTAACCAATGGCATTGTTAGTCGCATTTAGGTAAACAGTATAAGCAGGAATGAGCATGATCGAAACAAAAATGCCTAATGTAATCAAGTTGCTTTGTTTAGAACAATAGAACTATGACCCCGAGCTTAATATTCAATCCGTATAACATCAAGGGTTGATTTTACTAAAAAATATTCATTGCAATTATACGGAATCTTAGAGAGAGAGGGAGAGAGAGACCATTTTCATGAATGAATATAGGAGGATTTCCATAAAGGAGCTTGAATTTATTCAATTCTTCCAGCATAATCCACGGTGTGATAGGATACTGAATCATGTAAGGCGAAAAGTCAGTTATTTGCACAACGGATAATCTAAAAAATAGAACCAATTTATGTGACATTTTATTTTATTGATACCTCTTCATTTGTATATACATGCGATCCTACTGCAAGATCAGAAAAACGACAAGTCATTATAATGTAACGTTATCAACTTTTTATTATTATTATTTTTATAATATCAAATAGATCATTAGGCTATGTAAGGGGTATTATTACATTAGAGTGAAATGGTAAATGATGTGAAAGTTCACAAGTTGAACAAACCCGTATGTAATGATACCGTTCATGATTAAAAAATTAAGACTAAGTGCTTATAATTATTCTTTTTCATAATATACCGTACAAATTTATCCCTTCTACATATTTGCATTTTTACCTCTTTAATCTCTTACTAAATTCACTATTCGTAAGCCTAATGAAGTACTTACAAATCATTGCAGCCCAGTCTGCGGCGTAATCTCTCAGTTGATTCTTAAGGACGTCAGAATTGTCTGTGATATTGACACTGGTGTAGTGAATGACTCCTATAAAGTCAAATGAACCCTTGAGTTGTTCAGATTCACGAGTTGTGAAGGCCGGAATTCTTACACCAGCGTTTTTCTTCATGGAAATTGGATAGTCTCCATACTGCAAGGGTTCCATAACCCTGCAATATCAAAGCATACTTGTAAAATTGTCAAGTTTATTATTCTTGGACACATGTATTGGTATGTCCAATTAAAGAAAACAGTCTTTAAGAAGATAGAATAGCATGCGATAGAACTTCAGTTATAAATAAGCATCTATCTTAAGGGAACAACTTAAGAATAAGTGGAAGAAAGAAGTAAAACAAACCAATTTTAGGGATAGTTGCTTACCAACCAACCAAAAAGTCACGAGCTCGTTGAGTTGCTGCCCTGTCTTTCTCTGTATTTGTTTGTGGTAAAAGTCCAAACACGAAGATAGAGATACCAACAAATCCATGTTGTTTGTTCTGCAATGTTACACGAGTTTCTTAGAAAAAGAACATTCTTTGCCAACAAAGTTTGGATCTGAGATGAAACAAAGTCAATATAGAGATTGAAAATCAGACAAAGATTATAAGTTTAAGAATTTAAGTTGAAATGGCCAATTAATCCAAAACCACATTGTATAACTTTTAGATAATAACACTTTGTTAAGAGATAATAATTTAAAAACACTTCGCACTGATAGCGATTACAAAATTTGAGAAGAATTACATTATAGACAAATCTTTTTAAGTTTAGTGCAAAGTATATTTGTTGAAGATTTTGCCATTAACATGGATATGTAAGATTAGGTGATATACCAAGTATTTTCTCCGGTACAATCTGGCAGCTGAAGAGTGAGCTAACAAAATATGATGAACTGCCAAGTAGGGTTCATATGTGGAGTTGCCTCTATTACTCTTTATAGCACAAAATGGGGGAGAACATCGTTGAGGTGGGCAGGTTCCCTGATCATAACCACCTAAGGCAAAAATGTTGGGTTCGTTCACAGTGGTCCAATACAAGACTCTGTCGCCAAACTCTCTAAAACATACATCAGCATAGTATGTGAAGTCTCTTCTGCATTTACATCCAAGTAACTTATCTATTACTATTTATCAATAGAAAAAATTAATTGGACATCTGACATTTTCTCTTACTTCCGTCTGACAATTTAACAATTCGACATAATAATAAAATATAAATTAAAAATCATTAAATAAAAAAATTAATCAAAGTAGATGTGGAATAAGAGTAGTAATTTGTATGCAAGCAAAAGCGAACGCACACACCCATTGTTAGAGTAGTTAGAAGAATTTCCCTATAAGGTGCAAGAGATCAGAAGCGTACATGATGTCACGACTAACCCATCCTCCATATTCATCTTCAAGAACCTGTGGAAGGTCATAGTTGTGTAACGTCACATGTGGTTGGATTCCTGCTCCAGGGAAATAGGGTAACTATATCAGTTGTAGAACTTAAAGAGATTTCAAATTTGTTTATTTATTTGGTTGGAGTGAAATCAATGCATGGCTAATTTTGCAAGCTAATTAAGAGACCCAAAATTAAGTATAACCATTGCTGATGAGCTGATTGATGAGATTGTTATAGTACTGCAATCCTTTGGGATTAACGGCTCCTCTTCCGTCTGAGGAAAAACATAAGCTTTTTGAAAAGTGTTGATATATATATAAAATTGAAGGGTTTGTGTTGAGTATGATACTTGGTAACAGTCTGGACCAAGAAATGGAAAATCTATAGGCTTCAAGTCCTGTTTCCACCATTAGCCTCACATCTTCCTGCATTTCATAAAACAATTAAAATCAAACGGTACTTCAGTGACGCTTTAACAGTTGAACAAAACAGTGGCTAAATCTCTATTATTTGAGCAGCTTATGCCTCAATGTTCTCTAATCTCCCAGAAATGGGAGAATCGCAACACACTGAATAATGCTATAACGGGCAAATAAAAAAATATCAAGGATAAGCGTATTCACTTTATACTTGTGGTACCCATCACATGCTACATCTCCATTTTCTCCACGCATATATCCTGTTCATTAAAAATTATTGCGTGAGACTGAATTTTTAAGTGAATAATGATTGGTATGTAATTGAGAATGCAAAACTAGATTAGTAAATTTATGTTCCCTGGTTTTTCATCACTCATTCACGTCTCACAGTAAATCTATGTATGATATGATAAATGCTTTTTCTTAAGAGGATGTAATCTGCTATTAAAGTTATAAAAATGAAACCACACACATGGAAAAGGAGGAGGAGGAGAGAATTGTGAGTCAATATTTTATTCTCTGAATTTTGATTCTTCAATGTTGTAGATGTGTGCAGCTCATGGTCTTTTATAGGCAAATTCAAGTAATAAAATATTACAAACTTTATGCCTTTAAGAAGATATAACCGTGGCAACAAATTCTTATTTAATGTCTTACCTTGCATTACATTGAAGGTTGAAGTAAAACTATGCAGGTTGATTTAATATTTTTAAAGTTTTAGTTCTTATCAACACCTCTCTTCTTCCCCCGTCCTCCTATTCCTATTTGTTTCTTTGTATTCTTTTTCGTCGTCAACACATTTTTTTTTTATATTATGTTGAGTTTGACGTAATTTAAATTCTCTTATTACATCAGTTAATTCTAATAAACTCCAAATTATAGATTCGTGAGATTGCATTAATTCAGAGAAAGTTTGGAATCTAGAAAAGATAGTTTTGACGTTTCCCAAAATGGAATGCATTTGCTGCATTGTATTAGTCTTAGTACATAAAATACTTAAAAACGCGAAAGTTACCAGTTAAATCATTTTCTTATTAAATAATACTTCCATCACCTATGTTGCCAAAAAGTGTCTCTAATGGCACTAAGCAGAAACATTTCATTTTCAAAATTTTGATAATTTTACATTGTTAATTTCAATTTTGTGAGAGTTTTAGATAACTTTGAGTCCATATAGTAACAAAACACAAACATTAAAACATTTGGCTTAATAATTTGGGTTTCCCTTTGGCCTTAATATTTTGGAGTCTTAATATTTTCTTAATATTTTAATCGAGTCTTAATATTTTCTTAAACTTTACAATAATAAAAAAACAATTATACGGTAGTATTCGCTTAATTTCGATTTATTGTGCGCAATTTCCAAAAATATGAAAAATCTAGATTTATATAAAATTGGTAAGAAGATGCGAAGAAGAAAGAATGTAGAGTGAAGCAAAGGAACCAGCGTGGGCAAAGGTATCCCATATGCTATCACTTCTTCCGTCTTCATTAGGAGCTCCTTCCACCTGTTTACAATAATAACAATAACACATTTACAGATTAATTTGGATTCTCTTTTATGGTGTTATCTTTTCGTTGTAATGTCAAAATACAATTATAAAAATTAATTTCAATATTGTTAAATATTTAAAATCTTTTTTAATATGCTAAAAGTAATGGACATACCAAATAAACACTACTAAAAATCGTCACTACAGTCCGAATTTCTGTAATCGCAACATAACAGAATAATAAAAGAAAAACGATGAAATGAGATGAAAAAATATAGAGGAATTCAGGCTGAACCTGGTAAGCAGAGGTGCCTGAACCGAAAACAAAATCGGCCGGAAAATCATCTCTGTTATAGGTATCGGCACCGATACCTCTCCCCAAAACCAAATTCAGAAGCAAGAAACCGAGAATGATAGCGTTGCTGAAGCATGTGTGTGGTGCTTCCATCGTTTCACCAAACATTTGATTTCAACCTCATCATGGACAACATTTATTTCAAGTGGAAACGAATGTGCCAAAACGGAGGGGTCCATGGGCTTCGTCTTTCAATTTATTGATGTGTGGATGTTGAAATTAAGATTGGTATTGTTCCTACACCTTCGAGCCTTTTTCTTATGTTTGAATCTTCTCCCTTT
>Ga0209589_1001046_pt1 | contig 43564 bp, 18 predicted proteins | sample CowpeawhiteBW_FD_187525 | JGI IMG/M metagenome (GOLD analysis project Ga0209589, IMG submission 187525) | Root nodule microbial communities of legume samples collected from California USA - Cow pea white BW (SPAdes) (version 2) | ecosystem: Host-associated > Plants > Roots > Nodule | place: USA...
TCTGTTGGGTAATTTCTTTTAAAAGATTCCCAACATGCTCTGGCTATATCACCTAAATATGTTTCACCTTTGGCAATCATTTCTTGTGAAGACTGAACTTCTTTTTCGTAATGAATACCATAATCACGGATTACAGTAGCAGTCCATTGTTCAATGTATGTTGGTAATAATTGGGGGTCAATTCCTCCTATGTTTAATAAAAGATTTGGCAATGAGAAATTTGGTTCCACTGGGAGCCTCTTTCCATGTGTTGTATATTGATTATCTGTAAAAATAACACTTGTTGGGGATTCTCTGGGTATGAATCCAGTAGGATAATCTTGTATACCATCATGATCTAACTGATAACTATTGGGGTTTACTGATCCTACACTTGTATTGACGAGACCTATTGTAGACAAAGGTTCTAATATTACTGAAGAGCTGTCTTCTTTGTCTAAATGTAGGTTGAAATTAAAGTATCCCATCTCATTCCTAACTTAATAAGGGACAACCACATCTCTAACAGTATCAAAGTGTTTTTCGTAAAAAAATATTTATTTTATCAGAGGCGGATGAAAATATAGCTTGTATATTTTTGCCTATATAGCGTTTGACCAAAAAATTTAGTTATACGAAAAAGTCAATAAAGAAATAAACAATTCAGGGGAAGAAGGAATAAACTTTCCCATATATGTGTGTGTGGCTGGGCACATGATGAAAATCTGATTCTGTTATGTTCACTCAGCGGCTTCCTCTCCAAGAAAGAGGGAGATACTTGACACAAATCGATGAAAAGCAGAATATGGGAATTGTGAAACAAGTTTTGGCGAATGCATATTATCTTCTACTCAACGCAACTCACTCTCACTCTCTTATCACTCACCTAGTTGGACAATGTTGCCTCTTTCTTTTCTACTACGTAATAAAAAAAATTATTAAATTAATGTCTTCAAGCCAATTCATTGGTCCCTTCCAACTTTATCTTCCAATACGGTTCGTACAAAATAATTGCTAGTCAAGTCAAACATACAACATTGTGTTTCAAGCCACACCCTCTTCTCATAGGTCCTTGACTTTACCAGTGACGGTTATAGTTTTTTTTTCTTTCCTTTTGTTTATTAAGGAGGGAAAATGTTGGTAACACTTAAGTAATTTGGATTTTAATGTATTTTGGAAAGTGGGCGTGTATTTAAACGAAGTGAATACATTTATTACATAACATCACATTTAATATTGAAATCGTAACGCATGTAATGGCCACCCTTCATTGGTTGAAAGTAGCCTTCATTGAAAGGCTTGGAAGCGTGATGGATGATGACCACATCAGTAAATGAGTGGAACCAAAACGTAGACACATTTAAGATTTTTGCAACACACCCAGAGAGACAGATAAGCCCTGCATGTCACAAGAAGCATGTGACATGAGCTCGACTAGCCCTAAGCCACGGTCTTCGTCACTAACTCAATCTGAATCTGAACCCAACCCAGACCGGTCTACTTCTTACTTTAACATGAACCTCGTAGCTGTCAGTCTTAGACCGTGACCCAACAATTAAAAAAACAGACACTAACGTTTACATTTTACAGAATAATAATAATAATAATAATATCTGACGTGTCACATGCACATGCACCGGAAAAAGAAAAATAGAATTAACGCGTCAGCCGTTTAACCGGTTAACCAACAACATTGTCAGCAGTGTTACCCACATAAACGTACACTTGGGTTGGGTTGGAGCCCAGGTAGGCTCGGACAACCGTTTGATCCAAACCTGTACCTTTCACCCGAGCCAAGAAAGAGTGACAAAATTAGCGTGTACTGTGCAAATAGGAAATAGTATTATAATTTGCCAGCCATACATAGATGGTAGCGATTTGTATTTTACCTGAAGCAGATAGAGAGAGAGAGAGAGAAAGCAAAAGTGTGTGTGGGAGAGAGAAGTGGAAATGATGAAAAGGCAAAGGCAAAGGCATTGAAGCAACAAAAAGTAACACAGATTCAGCAAGGAATTGCTTCTTCTCCAAGCCTAAGTAAGCCAGCTATCGCCAGTTTCCGCCATTAAAACCTTCACACCGTTTCTCACGAGAAACCCTCGCATTCCGAAACAAAAAGCCAACCTTTGCCCATTGCTATAAAAACCCCTTCGCCACCCTTTTTTTTCTCTCCAACCCCCGATGGATGTCGCTTCCTACTCTCTGCTTTTCATGTGCTTTCTCCAGTCGGTCAGAGCAATATTAGACCCCAACGATTTCCTCGCGCTGCAATCCATTCGGAAATCGCTTCACGATGTTCCCGGTTCTAATTTCTTCGCGTCCTGGGACTTCACCGCCGACCCCTGCAACTTCGCCGGCGTTTACTGCGTCGACGATAAAGTCGTTGCGCTCAACCTCGGCGACCCCAGGGCCGGTTCGCCCGGTCTCACTGGAAAACTCGACCATTCCATTTCCAAACTATCTGCTCTCGCCGACCTCACCGTCGTCCCCGGAAGAATATACGGCCCTCTCCCTCAGTCCATCTCCCAGTTAAAAAACCTCCGGTTCCTCGGCGTCAGCCGGAATTTCATCTCCGGCGAGATTCCGGCGGGTTTAGGTCAGCTTCGCAATATTAGAACAATCGATCTCAGTTACAACCAGCTCACCGGAACTATTCCTCCGTCCATCGGAACCTTACCGCAGCTAACCAACCTTATCCTCTGCCACAACCGCCTCTCCGGTTCAGTTCCCTCGTTCGCCTCGGCTTTTTCCCTCACCCGGCTCGAACTGAAGCATAACGCTCTCTCCGGTTCCCTCGGACCGTACTCTCTCCCTCCCTCCCTACACTACCTGTCTCTATCGTGGAACAAACTCACTGGACCGGTGGACCGCCTCTTAACGCGCCTCAATCGGCTTAACTACTTGGACCTTGGCTTGAACCAGTTCACAGGCCCAATTCCCACCCAAATATTCTCATTCCCCCTCACCAATCTACAACTGGAAAGAAACCAATTCTCCGGCCCGGTCCAACCGGTCAATGAGGTGACCATCCAGACCGTTGATCTCAGCTACAATAGGTTATCCGGTGAGGTGTCGCCAATGCTAGCGAACGTGCAGAACCTGTACCTGAACAACAACTGGTTCACGGGGCAGGTTCCCGGCAGCTTCGTGGAACGGTTATTGGCGGCGGGCATTCAGATACTGTACTTGCAGCACAATTTTCTTACCGGAATAGCAATAAGCCCGACGGCGGAGATTCCGGTGAGCAGCACCCTGTGTTTGCAGTACAACTGCATGGTGCCACCGGTTCAGACGGCGTGCCCCTTCAACGCCGGGAAGCGGAAAAGCAGACCAGCTCAGCAGTGCAACCGCCGCTGAAGTGTGTGAAACTGAAGCTTCTTGGTCCTGTTCCATAAAAGTCGTTATATATTATATTATATTATTACATTATATTTATTACTGTTATACTTCATTCAATTCACAGTTCAGTTTCCTCTTCTTGAAGAGAAAATTAGTAGTAAAAAAAAGAAACGGATAATTATATTATTATCTTCTATTCATTTTTGTTATATATGAATAAGAAGACTCTGAATACACGCAAGAGTGTAGTGAAACCAGAGAGGTCATAGCTTTATAGGTTACGATGTTCATGTAATATAACTCATTGTATAATGTGATATATATGTTTACCAATAAAAATTGTTTATCGTTTTTCCATTTCACCTGTTTTTTTGTTATCAATTTTCGCTTATTTCTTATTTTTATGGTTCTATTATTTAAAAATTACACGTTCGTAAGGAAAATATGAGAGAGAAAAATAAGATCATTGTTTAAGTTGTTTAATACAAAAAAATAAAAAATACGGTTTTATTTTGTTATATTTTATTTCCTGCTTTTACTATTTAATTATTAAGCTATCACATTGTTTTTATTTTGTTTTGTGCATCGAATATTTTATAAGTGAAAGGGAATACAGAAAGTTGTTTTCAATTTTTCATAGATTTTTTTTTCTTTTGTACAGATCTTTCAAAAACAGAAAAAAAATTAATGCGATATTTTTAATCGAAACTAAAAATTGACTGGGAAAAACAAGTAAATAAATTGTATAACCTTCATTCTTTATTTTTTATTTTATGGGAAAATAAAAGAAAATGCGGTGTGCCATATTCTGATACAGAATTCAGTTTAGTGGATTTTTAGATAAAATATTCTTTTTAAAAACTTTTGAGAAGATGTTTTATGTTAAATAAATCAAAATAAATATTAAATAAAAATAATTTTTTTAAGAAATGAAAGGTTGATAAAAAAAGTAAATGCAAGTTTTACCTGCTACATAATTAATCTTTAATAATTTTTTGTTTGATTTTTCATATAAAATATTCAATTTGACCAAAACCGAAACACACTAGAAATACTAGAACCGTTTCGACATCAGAAAACAAACATCAGAACCATTTCTTTAACCCTCAATGAGTTGGCTCTTGGGATTCTCACTTTGATGAAGCGACATCTTTTTCTATACAGTTTTAGAATAAATATATTTCTTTTTTTCTCTTATAGTTTTGTCAGATTTCTTTCTTTTAGCCACTAATTATTTTAGTTTGGCTTTATCTTGCATTTTTGTATTTTTTTAATTTTAGTCAAACGTTGTCATTCTGTTAAAACAATTGACATGTTGAAGTAACATTTAAGCCCTGTCTATAAATTACAACGTCTCTAAGACAGTTTAAAAAATTTATAACATATAAATTATTTATTTATATAATAAATTAAAAAATAAAAATTGGAAATTAATCTCTCATGAGACTTTGGACTAGTTTGGTCCTCATTACACAATTTTTACTTCACATCATACCCAAGTAATCTATATATATAAAATTGTTGTTTAAGTATATAAAATGTGACAAATATATAAGTAAATATATAAATGTGGTTTAAAATTAATAAAGACTATATTTTATAAATCGTTAATTATTTAGATAATATTTTTTAAATTTGTTCATAAAAAACATGGATAAACCAATAAAATTGGAGTCTCTTCATTATGTTGTTTTCTTTTCAATTATATTATACATTGTGAATATTTTTCATATTTATAGATTAGACAACACTGAGATGACAACAATTAAAAAATTATTGCATAAAATAGTTTTTTTATTATTGGTTATATAGTAAGTTTTATTTGCCTTAAACATATAAAGAATTTAAAAATATTGTATATTTATTTTAAGCAATATGATAAAGAAAATTGATAGTTATATACAATATTGTTAAAATGTGAATAGTTTAGATCATATTTTTTAAATTATGGTAATTTAATTTTAAATATTTTCAAATTAACATCATGTAAACTCAATAATAATTAAATTATTGTAAGGTATTTCATTAGTTATAACTTTTTGTTTAATGATAAGCGCCCAATTTAACCGTTTGTATCAGAGTCAACGTTACAAGTTCAATTTTCAATGAGACAATTGTTTAGGAAAAGATTAAATAATTATGTTTTAAGCATAATCATTGCTCAAAAAATACCCAACATTTTAAAATGTGTTGCATAAAACTATAAAGTGTGGCTTATTGTTTTTAAAACTTTCTTTGTTGCCCATTTTTTACTTTAGACAACATTGTTAAGTTATTGTTTAAATTAAAAGAAATGGTACAATAATATTTAGAAATGTGTTGAATCTTTTAAATTAAATTTTGTTAAATGTATTTAAAATTTCAAATACAATAATAAAAAATTAAATTTGATGAAAATTTCGAAGAGAAAATAATTTCAATTTCCAAAACATATTTAATGTGTTTTAGATGTTATATATTATTATGTCTAGTTGAAAAATGCATTAAACTTATTTTCCGTAGCTCTTAATTATAAATATTTTCAAGAATTACTCTAATATGTTAAGCATAATACTTTATAAATTATTTTCATTAAAACTCTTAATGTTAAATGTGATTGATTATTGATTTTTGAATAAGTGTTTAACTATTGAAAGTGTAATAAAGTGATTTCAAGAATGTCATATTGAAAGTGATTTCAAGTTATCTTTTTATAATTTTTTTAAATTAAGTTCATACGTTTTATTTGAACTCTTTCTGTTATAATTATTATATAAAAAATAAAATTAAATACAACAATAAAACGTATTTTTAATAAAATAATTTGAAAATTACAATATTATATATTGATGTTGAAAACACTATAAGACTAGAAGAAAAAACTCGAATTAAAAACATTAATATACACATATGTATATATATTAAAATGGGGATACAAACAATTATACTACTAACATTACCCTATATACCTATATCATATAAATAACATTAAACATCACATCATCCAATGATAATGTCATTAGGTTTCATTTTAACAGAAGATACATTATCATAACACTAGGAGAGTTAAATTGAGAAACACCCGCTATTGTATGATTTAAAATAAAATAAATAGTACACTGTGAAAAAATACAGTTGTTTATAAGAAGTATTTTTAGAAAAATTTATAAATAAAAAATATATATTTATAAAGTTTAATTAGTCAAATGATACATATTTTTATTTATATGTGTTAGTTTGGTCCATGCTTTTAAAAAATGAGTGTGTCTCAACTTTTGAAAATGGTCTAAATTAAATCTATTTTCAAAAAGAAATTATTAACGTCGTGATTCGTGAACGGCATATCAAGTGTCAATGTCTAATTTTTTTTTTATTTTTTTATTTTAATTTTGTTTGTCAGGTGTCAAGTCCTTGATATGTCAAGTGATAAAGTACTGTCACGTGTCAGTATCTTTATCAAGTGTTGTTATTATCTTGATTTAAATGTTAAACTAGTATTAAGATGAAATAAAGGTTTAATATTTTTCATATTCTAATTATATTCGTTTATTATTTTATAATTTTTGCATCACATTTCATAAAGTATTCATTCCCGATCCCTTTTATGTTTTATAACAAAAGCAAAATGTTTCCATAAAAAAAGTAACATGTTAGGAAAAAAAGAACAGAAACTTCGATTAGGTAGCGTTTTACTAGCTATTTTCTTTTTTTAAAAGTTTGGTTGTTGGTTTAGGTAGCGTTTACTATTTGATGCACGCAAAGAGGTTAGGAAAAAAAACAACACTTCAACTACTTCACCCACCCGGTGCCTTTTCAGGTACGCATATATATATAGGTCCTATGGACCAAGATGAAATAATAAATAAAATTATTTCATTTTTAAATAATTTAAGAGCTTAAATAGTAAAAAAAATCAATGAATCTAAGATAAAAAAAATAGTAAATAGAATTATTTTCCTTTCACAAATTTAAATATATTATATATATAAAAAAAGTAAAATTTACCTCAAATGTCTACATTGATTATCCAAAATCTCTCATGTAACAAAATGCCATAGAAAAATTGTAAATATTTACAAGTTTTTTACTTCTTTTCATTGACAATATTGGCGTAGAATGGTAATTAAAAATACAAATTATTTGAAATACAAATTAGAAAAAGATTATGCTTGGGTTGAAAAAATTGTCATAGTGCAACATTCAAAATTTAGTATATGTTAAATTGAATTTAACTTTGTTTGAAATTTCCCAAAAATATTTTATTTATAAAAAACAAAACATAAAGGGTATTCTTATGAAAATAGAAAAATACCAACTTAGTTATAATTATTATTATAAATTGTAACAAATCCTGATTTTTCTTTTGTAATAGTTATTAGAAAAGGATAAACATATTACTAGGTATTAATTAGTAATGGTATTACAAAGGCAATAAATTTTTTAGTAATAATAGTAGAAAATATACGATAGAAACATATTTAGCTAGTACTCTGGTTTTTCCTGATTTAACATGTTTCTTAGACTGAAGCACAATAACAACTTATTTATCGTGCTTTATTTAGGATTGCTATCGTTCTATACTGACATCGTAATTGAATTTTAATTTTTCAATTGAGATTTAATAAAAATATTAATGTATTTCTAATTCTTTTATTAAATTTTAAACTACTGGATTATATTTTGGAAATATTTATCCTTATTTGCTTAATTAAAATGTGTATCGAAAAAGAATTTTCAAAGACTTTGGTTATAAAATGATTTTTTATTTTATTTTATTACATTGTTTAGATTAACTATCGAGCTTTTTAGAATCTTAAAAAGAAATGATATCAATATTGTATTTTTACAAGTATATGTAATTTAAAAATTTTCATGTTTTTTTTTAAAAAAGAAAAATTATTTAATTGATAACTTAACTAATTTAATTATGATTTATAGAAAACAATATAAATAATTTAATGTTTTACTTATATTTATTGATTTTTATTTATTTATTTGTCTATTTTTATGAGGTGTATTTTATATTATGGGTTTAGTGTAGTTCCAATTATTTTATATTATTTTATTTTATTTATTTTTTAATAAATTTTGATGTAATAAATGATTAATATAAACTTGGTGTCAGCGTGTGAAAGCTCATAATTATATTTAACATAACTTTATTTGAAAAGAGACATTAATTAATAATCACTCTTTCAATTATTTTAAATAAGATACAATAAATGGAAATAAAATTCATTCATTTCTACAAAAGCTCTATTTCTTTAACTGCCAGTTATAAAATTACTCATTCAATGTCCCGTTTCAGCTTATTTCAACAACAAATAGCTTTTTGAAATAAAGTGTCTCACCCTTTTCGTGAATATATTATTCAAATTAAGAAAAAGAAAAAAAATTAGTTCATTTGAGAACATATTTAGAGATGGATGTTTCTTTGAGAAGTAAAAACATCAGCCAATTTACCTTTTCTTTCTTCCAATAACTAAAACTGCAGTCAGTTACCCACCAAGTATTTTATTATTTGCTCAAGATTTAGCAATTGTTTTAATAATTTATTCCATAAATATCTATACAAAAATGAAAAGAAAAAAAATGTTTCTTCTATATGTTAAAAATACTTTATATATATATATATATATATATATATATATATATATATATATATATATATATATATATAAATCTTGGGTGACCGTTGTAACTACAAAAAACAAAGGCATGAAGGTGAAGGGCAACAAATTGTTCAGGCTTTTTACTGTTCATATAGTACTGCTTGTATTCAATTTTCTCGACAATCGACGTAGTTTTTCATGCATAATTAATTATTATTTACGTTACATATTTTGTTCCTTTCCCTTTTCAGAACAACTTCTATTACGCAGAGATAAACTTTAATAGACTACGGAATTCGCTACGTATTTTCATGTTTTAACACGACTCTCGTCATTAGACAAAACTCAAATTCCTTTTCAGTGACAAAGAAGGTTCGGAGAAGGAGCTACGATGTGAACATTTTTTTTTTCTTTTTAATAATCCTCATTTTTTTTTATTAGAGACATGTATATATACTTTTTCTTGTCACAGGTTAGATTAAACCGATTTTGAAAAAAATAATTGATTTAAAGCTCACCATGTTGAGGTGAAAAAACCGTCGATAACTGTCATTAGGTGCTTTCAACCTGTCATCTCATTGATAATTCTTATGTTTAAGAATTTAAGGTAAGCGATAAGTTTGACCAGGAATAAAAATAAACAAAATTAGTAACAAAATCTTTAAATTTATGAGTTTAAAGTTTTTAGATCGAAAAAGATGTTCTTATATTTTTATATAAGTTTGTTCATGATTTATTGATATTAAATATCTCTATACATTTGAAAGTAATATTTTAGTTTCTTATATGGGATTTTCACAACTTGTTAGTGCAGATGTTTTTATTTACTCCCACAACAAATAATCACTTTGTTAGGAAGAAAATATGAGCAAAACACAACATTTTTTCTTTCAAATGAACTTCTATAAATTTACAATTTTTGAAAAACAAAGACATTAGAATAATGTTACAATAAGCTAAAAATGAAGATAGTGGTTGGTAGCAACCATTGCGAGGGAGATGAATGGGTGCATGTCCCATTAGAATCCCTGCTAGATTGTCTTCAAGGCAAAGAAAGCTGGCCAGACCAAATAAAACAACATAGTACGTTTTAGAATGTTTCTTCTTTCACTACAAAACAAGGTAAAAGGGTCAAGATTACTTTAGTTGCCTTGTCAGCTAGTCCACTTCAGACATAATTCTGCAGTTTCTTTGGGCGTGGCAAAGAACTTGACATTTAACTCAGTCATGCTAATTCAATTTTTTCTTTTACAAATTTTGATGAAGATGACAATGACTTCCTATGTAAAATATACTTGAATCTACTACTACCTGGAAGTGTTCAACAACAAATGAAACCACAAGTGTTCATGACTTAAGTGACCACAAGTCTCCACAAAAATGATAAAATTTGTGACATTCCAAAAAACAAACTTACTCCAACATTAAGAAACATGATATATGTATCTTTGCATATAAAAAGTTGACGAGAGAAATGTAGGATTAACACTAAAAAAATATTATATATCAGTGCAAAGTTGGAAAAGAGGCAAAGTAAAATTTACTTCATGTGCTTACTCTGTCATATTAACTCCATGAGGCTTCCCTGTGAAAATTTCAATGATGGTACAACCCATACTCCATATATTAATTTAATCATGAACCATTAGATAAGGGTGGACAAAAAATCCAATTTTTATGATTCAATCCATTTTTTATATGATCCAATCCATTTAATATCCATTTTATTAAAAATCTAATCCATTTTATTGGATCTGGATATCAATCTAATATACATTTTATATATTTTATGGATTGGATATCTATTATCGAAATCTAGATTTTCAAAATGGATAATCCAAAATATCCAATCCAAATTTTCACTTTATATTTTTTGTTAGGTTAGGCTAAAGGTTGAGACGGACTAGCCCAAATTTAGTCGTATTTGATTGAGTTGGCGTGACCCTGTACAAAATTTGGCCGAATTAGGCCAAATTCTGTCAAGTCGGTTCCGATCGATATTTGACCCAGTTGGTCCTGAACAAAATTTGGAAGTATTCGGCAAAATCTGTCAAATTCTTTGGTGTCAGCCCTATGGATACAAATTTGGATCCACATCCATTATTTGGATACAAAATGGATGTGGATTAGATTTTCGATAGAGCTGATACCATAGAATTTGGCAGATTTTTTGTCGAGGCCAATGAGGCCAAATTTCAGCATTGGATGAACTTGGATGACTTTCGAACGAATTTCGGTCGGGGACGACGTGACCAAATTTGAGCCAAGGTCGACTTGACAAAATTTCAGTCGAGATCGACTTGACTGGATTTGACTGAATTTCGGCCAGGGTCGATTTTGCCTAATACGACCAAATTTTGGCCAAAGCCGACTTGGCCAAATATGGCCACATTTGGGTCAGGTTCTAATAAGTCAAATTTCGGTCAGAGTTGACTCCACTAAATTCGTCGGCCGGGACCGACTTGACTGAATATGACCAATTTTCAATCACAGCCGACTAAGTTGAATATAGTCAAATTTCGTTCGGGACTTAGTTGACCGAATACGGCTAAATTTGGGCAAGTGCCGACTTGACCAAATTTTGGTCATGACCAACTCGATTGAATTTGGCCAAATTTAGGTTAGGGTCGACTCGTCTAAATATGACCAAATGTCGATCGCGATCAACTCTGCCGAATACGACCAAATTCAGGCCAGGACCAACTCGGTCAAATTTTGGTCGAGGCCAACATGACCGAATTTTGACCGGAGCCAATTCGACTGAATTCAGCTGAATTTGGTCGTGGCCGACTCAGTTGAATACGGCCAAATTTCGATCATGACCAACTCATTTGAATACGGCCAAATATTACTCTAAGCCGTCTCAACCAAATACGATCAAATTTGGGTCAGGGTCAACTCAGCCAAATCTCAATCGGGGCCAACTCGATTGAATTCGACCAAATTTTGACTGTAGCCAACTAGGCTAAATACAGCCAAATTTTGGTCACGGTTGTCTCAGCCGAATATGGTCAAATTTTGTCTAGGTTGACTCAGGCCAATGTAGTCAAATTTGGGTCGGGGTGAACTCAACCAAATACTTTCAAATTTTGTGCAGGATCAGTTGGGCCAAATTTCGATCGAGACCGACTTGACAGAATTTGACCAAATTTTGTATAGGATCACGCCAACTCAATCAAATACGACTAAATTTGGACTAGTCGGTCTCAACTTTTAGCCTAACCTAACCAAAGATATAAACTGAAAATTTGGATTGAATATTTTGGATTATCCATTTTGAAAATCTAGATTTAGAGAATGGATATCCAATTCATAAAATATATAAAATATATATCAGATTGATATACATATCCAATAAAATGGATTTTAAATGGATTTAATTTTTAATAAAATAGATATTAAATGGATTAGATCATAGAAAAAATAGATTGGATTATAAAAAATGGATTTTTTGCCCACCCTTGATTAGAATTTTGTGACACATCTCTTCGCATATTGAATGTCAGAATAAAAAACTAATAAAAAAATATTGTCTGCCAATATCTAAACACTTTTCTAAAATCATCCATGTAATGATAGCAGACATCTGCAAAAGCTTCAAATTATTGTTGTTGCATAAGGTTAACTTTTCTATTTCCGGTAAAATAATATTCTCTTCTTTCGATCAATAAGAAACTTGAAGAAGAATAAACAACAAAGAAGAACCTTAGCTATATTGCAATTAGTAAACCAAAGCACCATTATTTTATGAAAGAATCAAGTATTTCAGTGCAATAATGTGAGACGTGAGACGTGCTACGTGAGACGTGGACGAGATACGTGGGACATGCAACATGAGACGTGAGACGTGGAACGTGGAACGTAGGATGTGAGACGTGAGACATAAGACATAAGACGTTAGACGTAAGACGTTGGACGTAAGACATGAGACGTGGGACGTGAGACGACGTCAGACGTGAGACGTGAGACATGAAACGTACATGAAACATTGGACGTAAGACATGAGACATGGGACATGAGACGTGAGACGTGGGACGTGCGACGTGAGACGTGAGACGAGAGACGAGAGACATAAAACGAGAAACGTGAGACGTGGAACGTGGAACGTGAGACGTGAGACGTAGGACGTGAGACGTGACACGTGAAACGTAAGACGTGACACGTGGAACGTGACACGTGGGACGATGTCGGCTCTGGTCAAAATTCGGTCGAATCAAGTCAAGTCGATCTCGACTGAAATTTTGTCAAGTCGACCTTGGCCCAAATTTGGTCACGTCATCCTCGACCGAAATTCGTTCAAAAGTTATCCAAGTTCATCACATGCTGAAATTTGGCCTCGTTGGTCCCGACAAAAAATCTGTCAAATTCTATGGTGTCAGCCCTATAGACACAAGTTTTAAAAAATTTAATTTGAATTTATTTTATGAAGAATGGATTTTGGATTTTGAACTTGATCCAAATATTTAGATTTTTATTTAAACTTGATCTAAATATTTGGATCTGGATTTTTAAAAAATCCAATCTACTTTTTTTTGAAAAAATGAATTTGGATAAAAAATCTAATCCAATTATTTGGATCCAAAATAGATGTGGATTGGATCATTAAAAATTCAATCCATGATCACCCCTACCATTAGAAGAAGAAAAAGGGACATAAAGCATATGATAATTGCTAAAGTTATTGATGGGAAGACAGAAGTATCTAAAGAATTTCTTGAAAGCATACAGATTCTTAAAATTTACTGAGACTATTATTTATTCACATGCATTAAATTAAAAGCTATCTAGCAATAAAAAAAGTTAATATTCTATCTTTTTAAATAATTGTTTGGAATTTTGGGTAGAAATTCAAGTGTGAGTTTAAGTTTCGCATTAACTTTAGAAATGAGAAAGTAAAACATTCTATAAGGATAAAGACCCATAAACTCATTACCTTAAGATTTTGGGATTAGAGTGATGTCAATGCTTTACCTGATTGGACTCAGGTCTCATTAGTATTTTATCTTCTCAATTTTCCAGTAAAACCTTCTCTATAGACCTACCAATAATAACATAATACATAAAAACTGGTTCTAAAGTTTAAGAGCCGCTCCTTATGCAACTCCCATTAGCTCCCTTTAGAAATGTTCTTATAACCCTTCAAAACGAGCAATTCTTGATACTAACGGAGGGTTAACATTCAAATACGGAGGGCAAAAGATGAAGGTTTGTCAAATGTTGAGCGAGAGTGGATGAAACGAGAGTTAGGGATGGATTTCAAAAGATGAAACAAAAGCTTAATGATTCAACACGTTTCAATAAAGATTTTGTTACAAAGAAACATGGGCTGAAAAAGACCAGGCCCAAATAGTCCAGGCCCAAAGATAAGGAGAGGCCTGCATAGTACTGCTCCACTGCAGAATTTCTTCTGCGTAAAACCCTAACAAAATTTTGATCGTCGACCATGAAGCGAGTGTGGAGATTCTCTTCAGACGCAACGCGAGTTCAGTTGTTGCTCTTCCAACCCCACCTCAATGGATTCTCCAAGCCCAAACCCATTCCCTCCTTCTCCTCCGCGCTATCTTATCGCCAACTCAAGACGGTGTCAAACTTGTTCTCTGACATCATTCCATTGTTCACCGTCAAGGCTAGTTCTTCAATCAAAGAGGACCTCACCAACAACGTCACGATTCTCAGGGATGAGCTAATTCGGGAATCCTCCGACTCTGTTCGGGTTCAGAGCATTTTGGACGATAATTATGACCTTCTCAATCGCCGCTATCCCAAGGGATATGCTTTCTTCGAACTTATGTCATGCTTGGATTCAAATCCTTCCCTCGCTCTTCAGGTTCAAATTTTTTTCAACTCAATTTGAAACCGGTTTTTTAATTTGGCTTATTGCTGAATTGGACTTCTTTTCGGTGAAGTTATGTTGGATCATGAAAGTATTGCTATTTTGGTTTCGTTTACTTTTGTGTTTTATTTTAAATCAATCCAGTTTTATTTAGTTAAGATGGTTACCTTTTATTGTTGCAAAATATAAATGAATATAACGGATCGTTTGGATTTTAATCGGAGTTTGTGAAATTTGAAATTAACCCTTTTACACATTCAGGTGTTTAATTGGAGAAGGAAAAGATGTAATGCTGAAAACCCTATGGATGCGAGTGAGTACTCAAAGGGTATAATTACTGCAGGTAGATCTGGGAATATTAATTATGCTGTTAAGCTCTTTAAGGAGGCTGCTACAAAAGGTCTCAAGACGACCGGCACTTACAATGCGCTAATGAGTGCCTTCTCGTTCAATGATTTTGCTGATAGCTGTCAGACCTTGTTTTGTGATCTGAAGAGGGATCCAACTTGCGATCCTTCTATTGTCACATACAACATTCTCATATCTAGTTTTGGTAGCTTGATGCTGGTTGATCACATGGAAGCAACATTCTGTGAGATACGAAAGTTAGACCTTGCCATGAACATCAGCACTTATAATAACTTAATTGCTGGATATATCACAGCGTGGATGTGGGATGATACGGAAAAGGTGTTTCAAATGTTGAAGTCGAGCCCTGTCCAGCCTAACATGAAAACCTACCTGCTAATGCTTCGCGGGTATGCAAATTCAGGTAATCTGGAAAAGATGGAAGAGATGTATTCCCTTGTAAGGGATCATGTAAATGAAAATGAAATTCCACTAATCAGATGTATGATATGTGCCTATTGTAGAAGTTCTGACTCAGATAAAGTTAAGAAGATAGAGTTGCTATTGAAGTTTATTCCAGAAAAGGAGTACAGACCATGGTTAAATGTGCTGATGATTAAACTCTATGCCAAGGAAGACTTGTTAGAGAAGATGGAGAATGCTATAAATGAGGCATTTGAACATGGAACATCCATTAGAACCAAGATTATCATGAGATGCATTATTGCAACTTATTATCGGTGCAATGCTGTAGAAAAGCTAGAAAATTTTGTGAGACGAGCTGAAATCTCTGGGTGGAGTACCTGCCGCTCCTTATATCATTGTAAACTAGTCATGTATGGGTCACAGAAGCCCTTACATGAATTGTATCGTGTCCTTGAGGAGATGGAAAATGTCAAGCTTGCTTGTACAAAGAAAACATTATGGATAATGCACAAAGCGTATACCAACCGTGGTCAGAGTTCCATGGTTTTGAAAACACTGGGTCTAATGTTCAAACATGGTTATCAATTTCCTTTGGATGCATTTCCGTCGTAAAGTATATATATATCCTGGAGTGAGATTATGTCTCTAGTGATATTGTTGATACGAAGTCTAAAGGTGGAACCGCAAACTTCCAACCAGCACATAGACCCTGATGTTCCAGGATCTACCATTCAAGTTGTATCTGGAACATTTTCCAGGGTTTGCTCTCTCTCGAAGCTGAATTACAAAACCAAAATGGTGAATTGATTTTTGTAAACAAGAATAAATTGTAGTAAACGTTTCTGTTCAGGGGAAAAATACATTATTTATATGATGAAAATAGCTCAAATGCCAACATAAAATTTAAATGGCTGTCAATGATTTAAATTACCTGTGAATTAGTGGATCAAGAAGCATGAATGAACTTTTTTCCCTCCCTTCTTTGCGATGGCTCAAATAACGCTCTTATTGCAGGCCACAGTGCATTTTACTCCGGGAAAGAGAACTTAGTACACATAGATGATACTGAAATGCTGAAATTGCTCCACAGACAAATTGATTCTGTAGGTTCTCTCTCCTAATTGTATAATTCACATTTTCTGCAATGCTCTTGATACACATTCATAGACCTGAATTTAGATCGCGGTATTAAAAGAAGAAATAATTCTGAGTTACACATTGCATGTTGTGCTGCCACTATAAAATAAAGTATATCAGAAAAAGTTTTCATGTACATAGTTTAAATGCTAGTTGAACTAGATTTGGAAGAAAAATCTGGTTCACATTAACAAAAAAAACTATCATTTTATTATGCTTGGAAGATATAAGTGAAAATGTCAAAATGAGTTTCAACCCCCTTAGTCAATTTGGCATCCACTACTTCAAACTGAATTGGGTTGAAAAAATTTCAGTTTTTCTAAAATTGGGCTACTGAACCCGGTTCACTTAGGTTGTGGATTAAACAGGTTTGAGCAACGACCCTTTATTAGTTTTTTACTATTTCCCTAGTGTGTGAGTAGCTCTACTTAGCCTTTCATGAGCACAAAGTGGCCGGGATTGCTAAGTGAGTTTCCTTGCACCATTTTAATTTTAGCATGAACTCGTGTAACTCTCCTTTGATTTGTAGTGAAATACACTTTGTTATTCAGTTTCCATTCCAATTTTTACGTCTTGAGTTTTACATGTTTAGTCTTTGCTTGCAATTTTATGGTTTCTGCCTTTAATTCTGCAGCAATGTGAATTTCCTTTAGTGGCTTTAAAGTTCAAATTCTGATCTTGTTTCTTGATTCAGTAGGTTGAGCTTGGGTTTGTACTCTGCACACATCAATGTTCCCATTTAGGGGACTACGTGACCCCAAAGTGGGCACACCTTATCGAGATGTCTTCTCGAGTGCTTGTGAATCCATGAGCAATTCACTGAATCCATTTTCTGTTAAGTAATGTGCGATGTCTTCTTGAGTGCTTGTGAATCCATGAGCAATTCACTAAATCCATTTTCTGTTAAGTAATTTGCTATGTCTTCTCAAGTGCATGTGAATCTATGAGCAATTCACTGAATCTATTTTCTGTTAAGTAATTTGCTGTTTGTGATTCTGTGTTCAGTTTTGGCATACAAATTTATGTTTTCTGCCTTTCAGTTCTAATGCCTTTAAGTTCCACTTGCTGCTTTAAATGTTTATCGCTTAGTTTGTGTTGTTGTGATAGTGCTTGAGCTTGGTTCATGTGTGCACACGATCCTGGTTCCTGTTAGGAATCTATATGATCCCAAAGTGGGCATAGCTTTACGGAATGTCTTCTCGAGTGCATGAGAACCCTATTTTAATCACTAACTCAACTTTTACTTGCACGCTTGTTCTGTAGTATTTAAATCTGTTTTTCTCTGTTGCCATTTTGTTCTTGATGTTTGATCCTGCACCAGTTTATTCATGCCTTCCCTGCCATTGCTTAAATTCCCTGTAGTAGTTATTTGGTTAATTCATGAATCCCAATAATGTTTTTTTTTTCTTAGTGCTTTCTGTTCAAGAATTTGGTAGCATTTGTCATTTTCGTTTCTATGCATTCTGGAGTAAAGAAATCTGATTGGTAGTTTTATTGGTGCCTCATTGTAAAAAAAGAAAAAAAATGTTCCAGAGCATATTCTGTTTGCACTGATGCAGCCTTAAAATATCACGTTGGGTTTCCAATTTGATACTATTGCTTGTCTTAACTAGTCACTTGGAAAGCCCAAATTTTGTTTCCACTCATGCAGTGCATTTCTAATTCTTGATTTAGCATTTTGAGTTTATTTGAATTCATGCACGAGCTTTATAAAGTCATTCTCCATTTTCATATTGCATCTACATTGCATTTGTATTTCAATTCCCTGTGGCTGCATAACACCTTAAATGTCCAGTTTTCATGCATATAGTTTGCATTCATTTAGGATTCATGCATTCTTTGTAGTTTCTGCATAATTAAGATTTTCTTAGTAGCATTTTCATGCATATAGATTGTTTGCATAGTGGTTAAGGAATCAAGATGCATAGAAAAACCTCGTTTAGCACTTTTCCAAATCTGAATTACATGCATTATAATTCTCCTCATAATCTGATTTTGCTGATTTAGTTTTGCTGCTGTCATAAATTGTTTTACTGCTGTAATGCTCTGGTTCATTGATGTTATGTGCTGGTTTAAAGTGATTTTGAATTCTAAATGCATGTGGCTTAGTCTTATTAGAGTGTGGGCTGACCTTGATCACAAAGCAAATTGATCCGAGTATTAGTTTTACAATGACCTATTCTGCCACTCAGGTTTCATGTGTATTATACAATGCTGTCACGTGTATTCTGCATCATTCCTGTTTAGAAGAGTGCATCCGTGAAACATTTTTGAATACATAGCTGGGTTTGTTCTGATTTTTCCTGCATATTTTGAGCCTGTGTGCATCATAGTAGTTCAATTACAAGCTAAAAATACAGCTAGTATTTCTCTGGTATGATAGTGAAACTTTCTGCAAATCTGCATGCACATATGAAAAGGGACCAGGCTGTCACTTTTACAGTAGCTACACACAGGTTTTGCATATTGGTTTAGTCTTGCTGCTGCATCAGTTAGAGCATGATTCATTTTTATGATTATTCCTAGATGGAGCATAGCATGTGATTCTTGTTTTGATATGAAGAACACTGCACCTGAAAATGAGCTGCATTCCCTTGCCACTGTCATGCACTGACCAAGCTGTCATAGATCAGATTTCCACTGGCATTTGGTTTCATGTGTACTTCCATCTGCAGTGCACGCACTGCTGAGATTCTCTGCCACATATTAGATTCATTCTATTGAACATTCTGCAGTACCAAATTGTGCACTAACTGCTGTCACAGATTGGTTTAATGGGGCAATCTACTTTCATGCATAGTTGTAGCTATTCCACCTGCATTTCTGGGCCTGTTCAATCATCACCATTTTATTTCATGAAAAAGCATCCATGCATCCACAATGCATTGCTATGTCTAAATTTAACTTGATGACTCTTTTGCTATATGGTGTTGGTTCTCTGCTTTTTTGTTGTCACGTGCTGGTTTATTGAGGCCACATTGTGTCTGGGTCTGCATAGCATCATAGACACATTCTGGTGTGGCTGTGACACTGCTGAATTGCACCAATTTATTGATATCATGTGCTGACTGAAAGTGACCTTCTATACCACATCTGCATTCACTTATCTTACTGCTGCAAGGTCTTGTTTGTTTGCTACCATATAAGACTGGATTATGATGCTAATTTTGGCCTGCAGTAGCAATTTATAAATCTGAAGCTGTTTGGCTTGTGCTCATCACGATAGGAACATTTAACATTAGGTACATGCTGAAATAGGTTCTACATATCAGTTTAGTCTTTTTACTGCATCAGCTTAGAATTTCATTCTTCTTGCCTTCATTCAACTAGATACTTCATTCCATTTTAAATTCCGTTTTCATTCCCATTTATTCCTTGCATTCTGCTTTTCACGTTTTCTTTTCTATAGACTTAACCCATGCATTACATTCATGCATAGTACAAGATAGTTCGACCATGCATCTAGATTACTTTTAATTAATAAATTATACACTTTCACTTTTTGAACTTAAATTCTTTTCCCCTCTTTTCAAGCTTTAATTTATTTTTAGCAAGATTTGATTATACAAGCTAAGCTTAACACACACCGATTCCTTGGATTAGATACCAAGGTTTCCCTATTCTTCATTAGGGAGATTTTGGTTTTGTTTACTGCGCGACTAAAACTGAGTCAACAAAATGGCAGTTGCCGGAGAAATGGCGACTTGAATTTTAGTTTGCATAGTTTAGTCTTGCATTCATTTTTGTTTCTTTTAGCATTCTGTTTTCTTTGCATAAAATCTTCCAATTGAGATAATCTTTGTGCAAGTTCTGTGCTTTTTTGGGAATAATTGTTTTCTGAAGTTGATCCAGGTTCAAGATAGGTGTGAACTTTCAAACTGCTGTACCAGTATGTATACCAGAGTTTTTTGAGGATATGGTTGTACCAAGTGAAATGGAAATGGTTAATTCTCAGGTAGCCTATCAATCTGAAGACACTCAGAGCTCACCAGATTTAGCAGTCAGCAGTTATGATTTCTTGTATAAATTGATCAAGAGGCTACTTAAGTACCATGAAGTGGCCGGAGAAGATCCACACATGCATTTGAAGGAGTTCCACGTGGTGTGCTCAACATTTAAACCAACTGAAATTGCTGAAGATTGGGTCAAATTGAAGGCATTTCCTTTTTCTTTAAGGGACACAGCCAATGATTGGTTGTATTACAAGACTTATTCAACGCCAATCACTTCATGGACTGAAATGCAGAGAAGTTTTCTGGAGTTCTTCACAGCCTCAATGGTGTCATTTATCAGGAAGCAAATCTGCACCATTGAACAAGGACAATACGAAGAGTTGGATCACTACTGGGAGAGATTCAATAGCCTCTGTATAGCCTGTCCAAATCATCAAATTTCAGTTCTTGTTTACAGTTTTCAAATGTTTGATTGTTTATGATTCAATTGTATTTTAAGTTTTTTTGCCTTTAAATTCAGTCCTTTAAATCCCTTTACAGATTTCTATTGTTATCTCAATTTCATGTTTCTGAGTTAGAGATTTAAGTATGGGTGGAATTTGCACAGTTCAATGTTCTCTCTTGGGAACCAAGTGACCTCAAAGTGGGTACAAAGTTACGAGATGTCTTCTCGAGGGCAAAAGAATCCCAGCTTGAGCACTACATCAGTTTTAAGATTTGTCTATTCTGCTTTGTGAAATTCTGATTTTTCCTTGTTGGCCATTTTACTTTGCTGTTTTGTGATTCTGCACCACTTTGCTTTTTCTTTCTTTGCTTTGAGTTTCTACAGTAGTTAGTTAGTATTTCGTCCATAAGTTTTAGTAGTTTTCTTTAGGCTTTTATATTCCAGCACTTGAGTAGCGTCAATTATGTTAGTTTCCTTCCATTCTGGTTTATTTAAATTCTGATTATTAGTTTTTAGTAGTGCATCATGGGTAAATTTGCTAGTCTCCATGCATATTTAGTTTTTGGCACCTGCATCTGCATATTTTAGTTCTTTATGATTGAGCAGTCGCATCATCATTTGAGATCCACTGCTGCACTCTGGTTTCATACATTTTGGTAGCTAGTTTCGCCTGCATTTTAGGATTCACTCAGTCATCACCATTCTAGATCATGATAGAGCGTGCAGGCATTCATATTCTCCTGCTGTGATTAGGCAAGTTTTCATTGCATCTGAACTAATTCTGTTTTTGGTTGGCTGCGGTGATTTAATCTTGAATCTGTCCAGAAATTCATGTGCCCCCTTGGATGGATTATATCTCTAGAGTTAGCTCTTAATTTGGCAACTTTGCATCAAATTACATGAATTACAGAGGTACGTGTAAGCATTGCTGCAGCTGATTCCTTATACATCTGTGAATTTGGATTCAAGTGGCATGTTTTGAATGATTTGCAGGTCTGAATTCATGTGATCGGTAGTTTTGATTAAATATTGCATTGCATAGCTAGTGAAACTGTCATGAGTTTGCTTATTTCATTAGCATTTCACTGCAACAGATTCTGTGTATGCATAGGTGCTGATTTTACATGTGCATTGCATCAGGTTGGCTGTAAAATCACATTGCTGCAGGTCCCATTCATTCCTAGCATTTTAACATTGAGTTCATTTATTTTACTGCTGCAAGGCATAATTTTTCTGTTGCCATATGAGTTTTGGTTTATAATACTAATTTTGGCCTGCAGTAGTAACCTATCATGCCAATTCTGCACACACATACTCATTTATATAGACACATTCTCATTACATTTCAATCTAGTTTCTCAATCCCATTTATCTTTGTCATTCTGCATTTCAATTGCTGGTGGTTATTTTCAATAAGTGCATTTCCAGCATGTTATTTTTCCTTGCACTTTGCATATGCCTCTGCAGTTTTTCTGCATAATGAAGCCAGTTGAACCTACACTATGTATTTGTTTCTGTTAACGTTCACTGCTGTCACAGATTGGTTTAATGGGGCAATCTGGTTTCATGCATACTTCTAGATAATTCCATCTGTGTTTGTAGTTCTGTTCTGTCATCACCAATTTAGTTCATGAAAGATCCATGCATCCACATTCTGGTTTGGTTGTGACGCTGCTGAATTGCCCCAATTTATTGATATCATGTGCTGACTGAAAGAGACTTTCTATACCACATCAGCACCCATTTATGTTAGTGCTGCAAGGTTTTATTTTCTGCTGCCATTTACCACTTTTGTACCTGTGACAGCCTAGGATACACTCATTCACGCATATCAACTTGTCCTTATGTCAAGCTCATTTTGCATTTAGTTTTAGCATGATTCATGATCCATAATCATTTCTTATTTGTGCATATTCACATAGTGCTCAGAATTCCTATTTCACTTAGATTTTTCCCCTCTTCTAGTTTAAATTAAGTTCACTATTCTCATTAGGTTCCAAGCATTCATGCATATCATTGTTTAGTCTTCATCATACATTTAATTTAGTTTTTATTTATACATTAAATTCTGCACTTTTCCTTATTTTAATTAATTTTCCTCCTTTGTTTTATTTTTAGCTTGTTTTAGAAAGATTAAATTGTGTAAGCTAGACTTAACACATCGTTTTCTTGAATTCGATCCTGAGTTATCTTTCCTACTACATTATAGGGATAATTTAGGTTTTGTCTACTCTAAGCGTGACTAAAACTGAGTTAACAATGATTTTTTATTTGTATTTCTTTCCGTGTAGATAATTGTTTGGAAGATATATTGGTTATGGCTGAAGAGATCAAAACCCAAGGTAGAGAGTTTTTTATCTTTTTGTTTCCATCTCTGCAAAAGAGAGTGTTGGTACTTTCAATAATTAATACAGCACCACCCGAAACCTAAGGCAACAGGTCTGCCCTATTTTGCGAATGGTGTCTAAGGTGTGGCAAATAATCCAGGTTTTGGACCTTGAAACCAGGCCTGCCTCTTAATGTCTACTAATACCAATTTGTTCCGCACATTTATATTGGATAGATATTAGCTTCTAGAAAATGTTGTTAGTTAAAAAAGTAAATTCTTCCAATTTTCTTTGATGTCAGTTGGAACCATTTTTATCGTCATCTACTGGTTATTTCTGATCAATTTACTTTGTATGATTATTTTTTGATATTGACTTTAAGTAGCCTTAGGGTGTATTTGTTTTCACGTTTGAACCGCCAATTGTCAGTTAAATAATTTTGAAAATTGAATCCCATGTTTGCTAAATTTTCTTTACGTTTCATTCAATGCCAAAAGGCCCAAACAGCCGTTGCATTCAAAGCAACCTCATATTGCTTTTCCGTTGAATGATAATTTAACCCAACTTAAGCTCAAGTCAACCTAACTTTTTCCACTTAAATCCGAACACACTTAGCAGTGTATCTTGCAACGTTCTTCTAGTATGTATCATCAACAGTTTTGGTTTTCCGTTGTACTCTGTATCTTATAAAAGGAAATATTTCAAAAGAGTATATGAAAATTGAGAATTAAAAGTATTAATCTAAAAAAATCGGTATACGAGGTTATGTGACACTTTTATTGGATCTTTGTTAAAAAAGTTTTCGGTATCTAGTTTCAGTCCTTACTCCTCATTGTATGTAGTAAAGGTGTAATTTTAATGTAATAGTAAAGTAAGGCCTTTACATAAAATACTCGTTGAATTCCTTGATAGGTAAGTATTTTATATTATCTTTAAATGAATAAATATGTTTTCTTTTGGTTTATCCATTCTTAAAACTCACATGGCATTTTAAATTTTATTTCAAAATCCACATGTTCTCATACATCTCAATAAAATGGTATAATGGAATAAAGAAAAGACCTTTAATTGAAATTGTTGGTACCTTGTTGTATGGTGCTAATGTCCTCACCCATCATTAGGTTGAGAAAGTCTTTACTTCATGTTATCTTATTTATAGAATGCTTTTTTTCATCTTTGAACAATAAAGTTTCATATTCAATTTTGCTTCCAAATGAACATCTGTTTTACACTTCTCCATGAGTCTTTGATTGTGTATGTTTTGTACATGATGTATCTTTAAAGTTAGATAAACTTTAAGCTGAGTCATCAAATGTGTCTTCTTAAGATATTATTGTCTTCAAAAAAAAGTATCAATGTTATTTCCTAGATACTAAGAAATATTAATATATGCAAGTGTCACTTTTTTTTTAAGAAACACCTTTCTTCCTTTTCTCTACACAAGATGTAAACTTTGTCCAAAAAGTCTTGCTTATACCTTTTGTTGAACCATCTATGAATACAATTCTAATCACTATTCCATGTTCTTCCAATACTCCAAATTATTGTCAAAAAAAATTTGTACTGAGTTTCTTGGATCAAATGATCATCTTGCAAATGTGTTAACCAAGTAATGTGTTAACCAAGTATTTAAGGGGACTTCAGACTGAGTTTATTTGTTTGAGGGGTGTTGAAATAAGTAATACGTAGTGCAATAGGAACCTTTTTCCTACTATACTTATAATTAGTACCTAGTCATGTACCCAGGAGTCTAATGCATTCTATGAGTTATACCTAGGAGTCTAGGGTATTCTTTTGATTTTTGGTCTTCCTATTGTATCATATTTCTTTCATTATAAATAAAAGATCACAAGAGATATCTTGTTAGTCTTCTAATTTTATATTTTCTTTCTTATTAATCTCTAGTGATGTATATTTTTAAAATTTAGATTCTTTACTAGGTGTTATGTATTGTTCATCTATCGTACTTTAAAAATATATTGATGGACAATAATTTTATAATTTTAAAAATTATTAAAAATACTTTTAAAGTTTCAATATCAATATATTTTTATTGCTCGTGAGGATAATATAAAAAAAGACGGAAGAATAGACTCATTTTTATATTCTTTTCAGAACTATACCCACATTTGTGGTGTGAATTGTTCGATTTAGCACAACAAAAATTGAGTAGAACTAAATTAGAAAGCGATTCTCTCAAATCGCACTAAATTTGAAAATTGATTTGTTAGAATTAGTTTGTGTTTTAGTTCGATGAACTGAATTCTAATACAATTCACCCAATCTGAATTACATTAGAAAAGGGTTTGTCTGATTTTAATCGCTTTTCAGTTTCATAAACTTGTTTTAATGTTTTGAAGCAAAGTTATTCTTTTATCTGTTTTGTTTTTGTGCTCTGGACCTAATTAAATATGTATTTTAATTAAATTAGTCTTCACTGAATTGAATTGTTTAAACTCAACCAAAAGTGCTATTTGATGTTGAACTGGTTTTTCAATTTTAAAAGGTATCTTATACCAAGAAACTGCCATTAACACACTTGTAAGCTACTCTAGAAAGTAATTGTACCGAACATTTATATTTTAATAAACTAGTTTGATTGATGGAAGGTTAATTAAGGACTACTAATTAACTTTCAATTATCAACAATTTTTCGTTTTTGTGAAATGTAGTAAAAAAAATGCAAGAATAAACTACTTCAATTCTTATTTTATAATCAAATCAAAATTAGTTTGTGGGTAAGGTAAATGCAAACAAACATATATAGTTCTCTATTTTCAATAACTTCGATATATTCAGGGAATTATATCAAAACTTTTATCTTAAATGAGATTCATTTGTTATTTTTTTTATTCAACAATTCTATGCTTAAGTAAAAGGAGATGTTTTTTTTTTACCTACTACCTCTTGTCTCTGGTCTACTTTTTCCACCAAATATAATTGTCTAAGTTATCCACTTAAAATAATATAAACATATTCTTTTAACTTTTTATCATTCTTTTAGAATTATATATTTTTTAAAATTATATTATTTAAATTAAAAAATGTTAATATGCAATCAGAAGAACCTTTACAACACATTATAATTATTTTTGCTTAATATTTGATGAAATAATTACATGTAATGCAAACTAATAAAATAAATATTAAATACTACATTTAGACGGTATATTTTATATAACAGATTGAAAAAGACAATAACAGATTTTTCATTAATTGAATTTCATGACTGAATAATATACTTTTAACTCTTAACTGTGTTGTTGAAGAAGAAAAAGAATCATTGAGCATTGTACTAAAATGGTCTATGTTACACTCTAACTAAAAAATATTAGATAACGAAAACATGGAAACGAGTTCAAAATTACAAACCATGAAAACTACAGAAATTACAGATACGATATAGCAATTTCCTTCTGAAGATATAACAAATAACATAAATTTGAATGAATTACAGAAATATAAGCTTTTGTTTCGATCTCAAAAGTCTGATAATAGAATCGCTGTCAATCACCATACATATGAGATATTGTTAAGAGAGAGTAGTATTTATAGTGTCTTAAACCTCGATTTCTAAACGTCGTGAAACTATTATGTTTGTAGTACGTAAAGTTCTCAAATTTAAAGAAGATCATATATACATTTAACCATTAACAGATAACTTTCGACTTATGTAGAGTGATCGATGACCAAACTAACAGATTGAATCTTTACAAGAACTGAACCCTGAGCTTCTCCAACAGAAAAAAATGCAAAACAGTATTATAATCCTTAACAATAACAATTTTCACTATAAAGTATAGCATATACAATAGTGTACTTTTATATTCCCAAACTTCAATAGGGTTTTTTCTGTTGTAAGTGAATGGTATAAGATAAGTGAAAGTGTGAAACATACTCATATTAAAAACTGAGAAAGGTTGAAAAACTATCTGTAGACTATGGATAAGTATTATAGTATTGCTTCCTGCCAGGGTGTTAATTTGGTTTGGTTTGGTACACCTCACCTACAACTACGATCACTCAAAGCCTACAAATAGTATTATTATTATATTGGGAATATTTTGTTTTATCATTGTCGTCCAAACCTCTTTAATAATATTCACGAAGTTCGTGTCACATTTCCAAAGTCACACTTTGAAAATGTTAATGAGAAGATTCTATGTGCTGCCTAAGCTGTTCAAAGCCTATAGCTTTTTTTTTTTTTTTTTAATAAGAATTGTTCTAACCCTAACACTTGGTGGAGCAGCTAGGACTTGTACATAACATTTGAAATTATCTATATCTTCTCCAGTTGTTCATTGCACACCATTTGGATCCCATCTTAGGACTATACAACAAAACTACTTTTGACTTTTGAGAACACAAGACACATGTCATGTTCAAATTCCTCTTCTCAACTATTTCTGTAGTAATTTGTTGAAAAAAATTGTTTGACAAAAATTAATATTTTTAGAAGAAAGATAAAATATGTTGGTTGTTAATTGAAGTTGGAGACATAATTGTTGGAACTGTGGGATTTAGTATATAACTAAATAAAATTGGACACTAATGACACACACACACACGCCTGAATAGAAGAATGATGATAATGTTGTGAACGCGCAAACTAGAAGCAATGAGTGGTTATTTTTAATATTGTATTGAAAAGCAAGGGACCGACCAAGGAAATGAAGTTTTGTGTCCTTAATCTGAATAAAGAAAACTGGTTTGTTGACAATGACTCCTCCCGGTGTCGTATATGGGAATATTTTCAGGACATAAACAGCTAATTTACTAAGGACAATGCACAATAAGACATGGATTAAGCAAGATAATCTGGTGAAAATCAAACTTACAAAACCAAACTGTTGTGTGTTATTTATTTTTTGATATATTTTAGATGACAGAAGAAAGTCCATAAAAGACAGGGTTCAATGTCACTGTCGAAGCTTAGCTGTTCCCTACCACTTAGTGAGAGCATTAAACAGTTTAAAGCAATCCCAACAGGGTTAATTTTATTTTAATTTGGTTTCGTGGGTTCCGAAAAGTGGTCCCTAAGAATACATCCAAAAATCCCAACCACTAAAAAAATGGGTTCCCCTCGTCAAAACAATGCCAAATTCCCGTATTTGCTGTTTTCCCAAGCTCCAAACAGACCTGATGCAAGAGGCAATAAGGAGATGACAAGAATTAATCAGAGTGATGTTGAAAGATAAGAAATTTAATGATTCAAACTCCTGCCAATCATTCTTCGCGTGAAAGCTTTTCTTGTCCTTTTGGTGCTCTTAGGATTATTCTACAACAAAACAACACTCATCTCATCTCCTTCCTCTTCTTCTCAACTTCACTTCCACGTTTCATCACATTCTCCCTCTCATCATCCACATCATTAACAAAACGCACAACTCTCCTTTCCACCTTCACATTTAGCATCAACTTTTTCAAACCTAACCACAATGGATTAATCAATCATCAAAAAGCACACTCTATATTCATCCTTTCTTTCTACCACTGGGGCACTACTACTGCTTCTACCTTTTACCTCTATTACACTGTTGCCTATGATTCAGATGCTAAACATCATCACCTTTCCTTTATGTTTTCCAAACTCCCAACGCCACATTTTAACGCATTGCCCTTTTATATCAGACAAAACTCAAAAGGCTTAACTTTACTTTTCTAGTCAAATGGACACTCCCCTTCCTTTCAATTCTATCTTGTTTTTTCTAATATCCCTCCATTTGGAAACCTATGCATCTCCTCTCAGTGCCATACATCTCCAATAACTCAATACAAACAAATAAATTCAAACAACATCACGCTGGAGAAGGAGAATCCAACTAAAATGCAAAACCAAACATCCAAGACATTTTATATAACATAGGTATACTACATATAACATACAGATTCATGTAACAGGTTGGGACATTAGTGCTACAAGAGGAAAACATTCTCTTAATCAAACAAAGCGAACCAATCCTCAATCCTCGTCTTCTATCTTCCCTCCTGTTACCAAACTTAAAACGTTAAGAGGGGGGTGAGGCGTTGTATACGGTGGTTCCACCAAAGCCCCCAAATGAACCGAGTTCTGGTACTGCCAGAGCTGGTGCCACCTTCCAAAACCAACGAAAAGAGAACAGGAAGCAGTTGTCCGCGGATCACAGAACTCTCAAATTGACCACCATAGATGTTATGACCATAATAACTAATGCTACACAATTTTATAACTACACACACTTACTGCGAAGTAGAGAAAGAAAAAGGACAAGATACAAAAGTGGGAGGAAAAAAAAAAAAGAGAAGCCAAGTAAAATGTCAAGCTTTAGCTATGTATGCCTCCTGTAGGTAAGGTAAGGTTAAGTAGTAGTAGTAGTAGTCGTCTTAGCACTAGTAGAGTATATTAACAGTCAGAATTCACGAAGTTGTTGATTTCCCTCATGAGGCAGTAGAAATGTTCATTGTTTGGCAAGAAGTAGAAGCCAATGGTGGCATCCTTGAGATAGAGAAGTTTGACCTCTTGTCCAGAATCCTCGAGACCTTTCGTATATGCCAGTTGCCAATCCTGCAGAAGATCCAAACCAGCCACGCAAACAAGACTTTTGGGGAAGCTGAGTCCCGCAAGGCTTCTCCCCCTTGGTCCAAAGGGGTTGCAAGCAGGGTGGTCTCTATTCTCTCCTTCAGGCAGAAAAGCCCTCCAATACCAATCACGATCCTTCAACCTAACAAAGTATTTCCCATCCAACCTCAACTCCGATTCCGTCCTCTTCTCTCCCCCAAACAAAGGGTGAAGAAGAATATTCCCCAGGACCTCAATTTCTTCCTCCGCAGCCTTTACTGCCACATGATGAACAATGTTCCCACCAGAACTGTCCCCTGCCAAGTAGACATGAACCTTCGACTCCCTCCCACTTTGCAGCCACGTTCTCGACTTCACCCACTCCAATGCTGCCCACCCATCATCGTAGGCGCACGGATACCGGTGCTCCGGCGATCTCCGGTAGTTCACGGACACCACAGCAGCCTTGCAAATGCTGACAAGGTGCCGGCAGAAGGTATCGTAGATAGCACTGTTTGCCGAGGAATGCGAGAAGCTTCCCCCGTGAAAGAATATGATCACAGGAACAATTTCCGTGGTGCTCAACGGTCTCTCAAGGTCTCTGATACCCCACTGAGCCTCGTCCCCAGAGGCTGGCAAATACACCCGGTAAAACAACCCAACGTTTCTATCGACATGATCGATTGAAAACACCCCATGAACGGGAATTGCATTGGCGGGGACCTTCCTATCAAGAAACTCCGCCAACTCACGATTGAAAGTTCCGTCGTCACGTCTGAGAAGCTTGTAAGACAGCTTGAAATTCGAGATTAACACCCATGTATTCAGTGGAACAACACTCTGCACAAAAAACAAAAAACAAAAATCAAAAACATATCATTCGATTAGCACCCGTGCGAATGGTGCCCACGAGAGGGGCAGAAGGAGAAACAGAGAATCGATTGAAAAACCGGTGCAGGAGAGCGAAAAGAAAGCGGTACAGTATAGTAATCGAAGTCAAGTTTTCAACTTGCCAGAACAAGATAAAAAGAGTTAGATGGAAGAAATGGAAAAGTACAAAAAATGAAAACAAAAATCAGATGATCCAATAGCGGTGTCTCATCTTTCTTAACAAAAACCCCTTTAAGCTGCCAAGCCCAGAGGAGGAATAAAGCGAGAAGCGAAATGGGAAGTTCCGAAAGCGAAAAAAAGAAGTGGATAATAATTTGTGAGATAGAAGGTACGAATGGAAGAGGAGAGAGGAGGGTTACCCTAGATTCATTGAGATTGACTTGGTTACTGCCAGCCATGTCTGGTTGTCTCTCTTGTGTCTCTAAAGTGAATATGGAAAGGGGGAACCCACAGAAAAGGCCTATGAAGCAGCAGCAGCAGCAGCAACAACAGTGATCCCCACGGTAAGCGCCCTCTGGTGCACCCTCATAATAACAACCAACGAACAAACCAAGGATGAGAAGAACAGAGTGCAAGACGGTGCGTACTACCGCGTGCGTACCTTGCTACGTACGCACGTACGTATCAGTGTATGTTCTCTCTCACCTTCCTGGCTCTTGCACTACCAACACCACACACCACTCACTCCGACGATTGATCGATCGGTACCCAGTTCAAGGCTTTGCGGAAGAAGGTACACTCGCGTGTGTGTGACACTGAAGGAACACAGAGAGAGAGAGAGAGAGAGAGAGAGAGAGAAGGGTGAGGGATAAGAAGGTGCAGAAGAAGAGAAGAGAGAGAGGGAAGAGATGAGAGAGTCAAACGCAAAAGAACGACGGGAATGGACGGAGACGAGAGAGACGACAAAGCGGGCGGCCAAATTAAACTGTTAATATGGGACCCACCATTTTCGTATTTACTTTCCCATTTCTTTTTCGCCATAATTTTTTCCCTTTTCTTTATTCTGGATTTTCCTCCCACATCCATTCTCCTTTCCCTATTTTGTCTTTTCCTCCCCTTTCTCTTTTCCCCACTGTTCACCTCTTGACAACTCCGTTTTCGCCTCGTTTACAATATGCCCTTATTATAAAAAATAAAAAATATAATTTTTCAACCTCTGCCAAAACCTAAATTACACACTTCTTGTTTCTTTATCATTTTCCCCGCTTCCTCTCTATACCTAATCCCACTTTTATTACACATGGTCCATAATGTTAGTGTGGAGATGGAAGAAATTACATTAAAAAAGTGATTACCGGGTTCTATGTTTTTAAGGTTGATTATAATGGAAAATAGCAGTGTTCCATTTTGTGAAGGTGTATTTAATGGGATTGCATGAATAAGGTGGGGCGAGGGTTGAATTGGAATTGTGAAAAAAACAAAACCTTGTAGAAGACTAAAGACGTTAGGTTGTGTTTGATCTGGACATGGTTTGTTGGCGAATAAACGTATGATAATTATGATGATGTTTGGTTGGGAGTGGTGGTGGTAATAAAAGGAAGGGTAGGAGGTGGTATATTTTGAGGGGTATAATAATTTTGTTGTAACGAATGGAAGAGATGGGGTTGAGTTTTGTAGGCGAAAAAGTACATTTTGTATAGAGACAGTAGATCTGGAAGAGACTGGAAATAGTCAAAAACAGGGTCTGCCAATAGCCGTACCTAATGAAAAATCTGGGTAGAAAAGAAAAGAGAAGAAGAAGGCCACAAGTGAAACGGGAGAAGGAGACAAAAGAGTCTCCCAGCGTGCGGCCGACGCCAAGGCACGTGGCGACAAAGGGTTCCCTCTCCACGCTTTTGCCAAACACACCCTCCCACCAAATTCCCCAAACTACCCTCACACGTCTTTTGTCCTCTTCCACCTCCCTCGCTCGCGCATGACGCCATCTTTTTTGTCACACTCTTCCTTTTCGTCCTTCCTTCCCTCCCCTATTTTCTTTTCCAAAAATATTCATTTATTATTATTATTAGTTTAAATTTAAAATAAATTATAATAGTAGAAAGAAAGTTATGAGGTGGGTTTTGGATTTTTGTGGTATCGAGTGAAACCGAGGCGGTTCCGTTGTTTTTATCTGTATCTATGTATGTATCTATCTCTGATAACAAGTGGCGTATTGACGTTACTCGTGGCTGCGGGGTGGGTCCTGCTTGCCAAGTCTTTATTCTCAAAACGAGTTTGATACGATGATCAAACTGGCCTTTCGATGTGGGACACGCTTCGAGGAGACCTTCTGATCCCCTCCACAGGCTTTCCTTTCCCGACACGTGTCCACCTCCTTTCTTTCTCCTTCTTCCGATTAATCCCATTTTGAAGAGACACCTTTGACTTTGGACCATTTCATCTTCATTTTCTTCTTTCTTTTCCCTATTTTCATTAAATCATCGCTTCCTCACATTTGGAAGCCCCACTTATCTTTTTCCGACTCACTAAGGGACTTGTCTATTTTTATTATTGTTTTTTGTCTTTTGCATCTTTATACAATACTATACATACACACTCTTCCTCTTTTTTTTCCATTTATTCAGATATTTAACCCTATAATAAAACTTTCATACTTTCATTTTTTTTATTTACAATACAATACAAATATTCTCATCATAAATACCAAAATAGATTTGAATCATCTTTATCTTCTTCCTCACCAACTACAACCCTTATCATTTTCCATTCCGCTTTATTCTTTCTCCTTCCAGAATCTGTGGCGGCACCACTTTTGCATTTGCATTTGCCTTTCATAATCTATCTCATTATATCTTTTATGTATAAAATCGTATCCTAATGATGCCCGTAAATAGTCCAATTATGCATGTTTTGGAAAATCTACACTTTTTCATTCATTCATAATGCCACATGTTATAATAAAACAAAAAGAAAACAAAAAAAAACTCTTTGTAGAAACCTTAAACTATTTTGCTCTTTAAAACAAAACAAAAAAATCACGACTTTAAAAGAGGAATGATGATTTTACACGGATATTCGTATTGAATATCATTTAGAATCTATTTTGGTGACGTCACCGACCATTTACGAGATTATGAAGTGGTCGATCTGATCATAATTCTCAATCGAGCAAAACGGCATCGTACATTATCCCTACTGCATAAAAGATATAAAAGATATTATTCGAAGTTAAATAACTTTAATCTAATTCACACAAACAATTTAGCACTGAGTTTTTTTTACCTATGATTTAGGTGATTACGACCTTTCCTTTAAGGTCACAAATTTCTTTTTTAAAATATTTGTCTTAAAATGATATAATAAATTGTATGATTTTGGAACAATATTTATACAAATATCTTTGCCCCTAATGGTTAGAAAACACTTCTTAATGCGTTGTATCGTGTTAAAGTTAAAGTTTTAAATATTATTTATTTAAGTTATATTTATTTGTGTATTATTATCTTTTTGGTAAGTTTTTTATGTATTAGAGATTATGATTTATGCCTTTAAGTCATCTTTAATTTATTTGGAGTAATGTTGTCTGAATATGCAAATTATATATGATAAAATCTAGACAATAGTTATTTAATTTTAGAAATAAAATTTGAAATGTAAACGTGATATAAAACTATTTATTTAATATTTATGAGATAATTAATAATAAATAGATAAATAGCAATGAAATGAATGCTACAATATGTTAACTAATAACTGTATAAATAATATTTGAGATGGTTCGTATAGTAAAAAAAGAACATTAGATACGTGAATCAACAAACAATGAAACGTTAACTAAGGTTGTATACACGTTATAGTGACATGCATATCTAAGTTACCTACAACTTTAAATATGTGAGAAATATTTATAGATGATTACTAGTTTCTTATAATGACTCATGATAAAAAAATTATTATTATTTTTTAATAACTTAAACAATTTAATTTGAAAGAATGTCAAGATTATCTGAAATCACGTATATATAGATACGTGAAATTTGATTATCTAATAATGTCTCTTAAACTATATAAGTAATTAATACCTAATGGTTTGATTTTCTAAGTTGAAGTTAGACTTTTGCATATAAAATAATATTGAAATACATGATCTTTTTAAAAGTGTTAATTTAAATGAAGTCGAATTAATTTAAACTTGTTTTTTGTTGCAATTTTTAAATATTCAGAATTTCAGAAAAGAAAGAACTTGACGTGGAAGAATAAAGTAAACAATGTGGTTGCAAAGAAATTTCGCACTAGAGATAATGAGGATATACTGGTCAATCCTCCAACCACAAAACACACAAGAAGGATAATTCAACATCTCCAAACTTTTTTGAACAATTTATCTTTTCATTTTTATAAATTAAGTTTAATTTTATGAATTTTAATACTTTTATATTGTTTAATACAATAACAGAATTTTTTCAATCCAATTCTTTGAAAAATAGTTATACACTTATGTAATAAATAAAAAATTATAAAACTAAACTTAATGTGGTGGACAGAAACATACACAGTAGCGAGAACGAAAGATTAAAGATTAAAAAAGAAACATAAAATTAATATTCATTAAATATAAAAAGCTCTCACCTAATAAATATATAAAAACATGTTTTAATCGCAGTTTTCGTGAAGATTAATGACGTGTCCCAATGCATTAATGATTAAAAATAATAAATAGGAGATGATGATTAATTAAATAATCGGAAATAAGAAAAAAATAGAAAAGAAGAGAGAAAGTAGTTGTGTAGGAGGTGAAAGAAGCATTTAAGTATTTGGATGTATGTGTTGTGGTAAGAAAGAAGAGAGGTGGATAAGCATGTGGCACACACAGAGACACAGAGAGAGAGAGAGAGAGAGAGAGAGATACATTATTCCAAACATATTTGCCGTGTTGTTTACTACTTGCTCTGCTTCCTTTTTCCTTTTCCTCTTTTTTCGTCTCTCTTTCTCACTCTGCATTCAATGCCCCATTTGCCCATTTGTTTCTTTTTGGCTACGAAACCCCTTTCTTTTTGTCTTCTTTTTTATTCCCTCATTTTTAATAACATAAATCAAAGTTTCTGCGTCGATAACGTGCGGGCCACCTTCGACTTTGGCCTTTTCTGCGTTAGGTCAACAACTAGGAAAACCTTTCGGCCTCTTCCTTCGTCACACATTTCTATTCTGCTCCCACTAATCACAATGCTAATTATCTCTCCCTCCCTCTTAATTTAGGATTAGATCATGTTAACTATATTCCACTCTTCCCTTCATAACCGCTATTCAACCTCCTCCACATTACGTACTTCATCCATCCAAATATTATTCATTTTTATCACACATCGATACTAATCAACCAAATTTGCTTCCGTCTTTCATTTATACCCATTAATAATAATAATAATAATAATATCCTTATTTTACTGTATTGTATTCTTATCAACGATACAATTTAAAAAAGTAAGTATTTTAAATAATTATAATAATATCATTTGAAATTTATTCAAAATAAAAAAATTAACTTTCTTTTACCTGTAGAATTGTTCATTTTCTTCGGACAAAAATAGTCTATAAATCTAAAAATTCGACTTAATTCAGAAAAAAAAATCGAGTAAAATCAATTCATGTCTTGACAAATAATACCAAATTAAAAATTCAACTAAGTTAAATTAAACTCAAAAATAAAATTTAAATTAAATTACTTCATTCAAATAATAAAATTAAAATTTAAAAATATTTTAATTACTTAAGAAGCGAAAAATAATTCAACAAGAGATAATTCAATTCTTAAATATGTTAAATTTTTGTAATCATTGAAATCCGATTTCAAACACAAAATTAAGGACATTGTATAGCAACAGTTGTTATAATTAATCTTTCACTCTGTTCTTGAAAGATGAGATAGCCGTGAATATAGAAATTAAAGATCAAGAGCTTTTTATACTCTTTCATCTTAAGATTTGTTTTTTAGAAAAAAAAAATTGAAACTTTATAATTCATCTATTATACTATTAATTATGAATACAAAACAGTCACTAGAAGCTAAGCTAGCTAAGTATCTAGTAAGAAATTTGAGAATTTTGCATTAAGAATCCAGAGTCAAATCTGGTTATCATTATAATATATTATTAAAAACTTCTTTAATTCTAAAGCAGGGATAGGATTATTGGAATGGATTCTTAATTTAACATGCTGAAGTACCTAACTAATGTACTTAAAATAATGATTATGAACATTTTTTGTTAACTGTGAATACATGAAATGGTAGTGCTTTAATCTTTAAAGAAAAATCTGGAGTTCAAATACTATGAATGAAAAACTTGGTGTTGGAAAAAGATGGCTCAACAAAAGTAGTTAATTAAAATTTTAAATTCGCAAATACTCTTCACCAGTACAATGTAATGAAAAAAAAATACATATTTATTTTTTTAAGGTAATTTAATAATGTCATAAGATTGTACAAAGCATTGCCTTTATTTAGGGACCCCTTTAAGTCCACTAGGGCTGCTTTTTCTTCATGAAGATGAAGGATGCTGCTACATGCAATGAATGCAGAGTTTTTAAGCTTAATTTCGTCATCACATCTTTATTGATAGATGTTACTAAATAATATTCTTAATATGTTTGTTTTAAAAAATGACGTGTATTTATTATTTATATTGATTTTTATTAATGTTTATAAGAAACTCATTCACAATATTCTTTGAAACATTAGCAAGAACATGTAAGAACAATGTTCTTGGATAAAAAACAAAGACCCACCGAACTTGGTGCAATGCATTTAGGTCAATATTCGCCGATTAATTTCAAAGATTCTTCCTTGACCAAAAGTAAAAATTAATCTTCTTTTCTTGTAAAAGTTTGGGGTGTGCATTTAAAAACTACAACATGTGTCTAGTAAGAATTTCAACACGTATCAAAAAAAGAAAGAGCTCGTACATGATTTAACAATAAAAAAAACCATCACCAAGTTTTGAACCATTTTTTTTTAATTATGATTTGTGACAATTAACTCAGAAGAAAATAATTGAAGTACTAGTTTTACCGTGAAAATTTAACACAGGTTTTGGCCCATTCAAACTTTAGTTATCTGTTTTTATCTTTATTGTATATTTTTTCCTTAAATATAACTATTTTAATATTTTTGAAGTATTTGAAAATGTTTTTGTGGAATTATATACAGGGATTTCGAAAATAGCTCGTGACCATTATAATTTTATTTACTTGTATTTTTTTATTTATAAATAATATGACGGAGGGAAATTTGTTTCACGAGACTTCTTTTGAAGTATTTTGAGAATACGAAAATAAAAATATTTATTCTTAGGTCTGTTAAAAATTTATAAAAAATATTCCAAGATATATTTTATTTATATAGAGGTTACTTCTTTTTTATCTATTCATATTTTATTTTCAAGTGGAGGGGAAGTTGCATTCCTGAGAAGTCATTTTCTACTTCACTACAATTTTCATTTTACTTTTTCTTTTTAACCATTTTAAATTTAAAATGTATTTTTCAAAATATAAAAAATGAACTAATTGTACGTTTTAGATATATCTAGAAATAGTATTCTTGATTATATTCTTGTAAACCTTAGGATATTTTCGTGAACTTTGTAATACGCCGTGCTTGTACCATAGTGAGTTCTAATTCGGGCTACGAGAAACAATTTCGAGTTCAAGTTGGAGCAACTTGATAATGGGTTTGTGTTGGGACAAATCCAATTCAAACTGGGCTTTGCACAAAATAATGATTTCAACTTCGTTATACACGAATGGCTGGCTGCTTCTTTCTTCACCCCATAGTTTTATTGAAATGACTTCATTACCCTTAATGAAAAATTTAATAAAAAAACCGAAAATCACTTCATCTTTCGCTTCTTCTCTGTGTGTTCTTATGTACACCAGTGCAGTTTTGATTTTAACTTACGTTATAGGTCTTGATTGTCGCTTAACCGAAGTATAAAATAACGCGAAGACATTTTTACAATTTTTTATAAGTTTTATGTCTCAGTTCAGCATATACCCGAAGCAGAAAACACCTTTCTGCTTCAGTTCTAAGAAAATCGGTGTTATAAAGTTGGTCAGTATTTCAAAATTGTAACTATGGTGATATTTGGTCCCAGGTGAAATCGAACCGGTGTCAAAAAGGGTTTTTGCCTTAGTTAAAAATTGAATCGAGGCGAAAAAGTTGGCTAATATTTCAAAAATGTCACTAGTGCAAATGAAATTAAGAACAAAAGTGAGGATATCTATCCTTGCAATGGGGATCTTCTTATGATAAGAAGAACTTTCCACATTGGGTTAAATATGTTTTTGGTCCCTTAACTTTCAGTGAATTTTGGAATTAGTCCGTTTTGAAACTTTGGACAAATTTAGTCATTCATCTTTCGAAATACGTGAATTTAGTCCTTTTAATCAAATTTTGTTAGGTTTATTTGATATTTCGCACACATTTTAGGATTGTATTTGAGTTGTTTATACTGTTTGACACATTTTTGCTTTAATGTTAAGTCAAATACTATTGTGAAACGTGCTTGAAATGTCAAATAAACTTAACAAAATTTGATTAAAAGGACTAAATCCACGTATTTCAAAAGATGAAGGACTAAATTGGTTCAAAGTTTCAAAATGGACTAATTCCAAAATTTACTGAAAGTTAAGGGACCAAAAACATATTTAACCCTTCCACAATCAACCTAGTCACCGAGAACTAACCCAGAGATAGAACATCTTTCACACAAGATGTAAAGTTTTAGAAAACACATGCTCTCTCGTTGTGAATAATGGCTCATGTTGCAATTGTTGTAGCACAATGTTGGTTGAAAAGTTAGCTTTGCATCTCCTGCCTCATCCTAACCCTTATAAACTTCAATGGATTAATGATGACCAAGGCATGGTAGTTAATCAACAAGTGGAAGTTAAGTTTTCCATAGGGAATTTTGAAGATAGTGTGCTATGTGACATAGTACCTATGGAAGCTTGTCATGTCTTGTTGGGAATGCCTTGGCTTTTTTAAAGAGAAACCATATACCATGACCATACCAATGAGATAACCTTCACCCACCAAGAGAGAAAAATTGTACTTCATCCTCTCACACCTTTTCAAGTGAAAGAGGACCAAGTGCAAATGAGAAAAAAGAGGGAAAAAGAAAGAGAGGACACTTGCACACACAAGAGTGAGATAAATTGTTCTAAGTTCAAAGTAGTACACACAAGTCCAAAGAGTGCCCGAACAAAAGAATGTTCATGTTAAGGGCCAAATGCTAGTGTGAAGATTCAAAAGAGGTCTTCTTTTCACCTTCCTTTAGTAGAATGGAAAGACAAGACCAAATAAGACCTTGTGTTAGAAAAGGAAGTTACTCCAAAAACAAATGGATTCCACACAAGGCACACAAGAGTTTAAAGAGAAAGGCTCCCCAACTCCAAACCCTTGATCATTCATTTGATCCAAGGTATATTATTCTTAGTTTTTAGTTTCATAACTCTTTTATTTTTCTTCAGCTATACACATTTTCCTTACTTTTCTAATTGTTTGGTTTGCTACAAAATCCATTTACATTTGTAACATACTTTTCCTTTTATCATAACATTTTTTTAGTTATATTCGAATAATATATGCCTACTAAATACTTTTTATGTCTCACATTTGAATATTTTGACTCATTTTTAATGTTTTTTTGTTTATCTATTTCGTATGAGAATGTTTAATTATCAATTTAAGTGTTTAATAGAACAAATAATCCATTTACTATGTAATATAAAAAACTCATTATCTTATTCTTAATTTTGATGAACATTTTTTTGTTTTTCTAAAATATTTTTTATTATCTCTCAATTGTTCTACTATTTGATATTTGAAAAGTTTTCTTAAATTTCTATGTTTTTTTTTTCATTTTACAATACATTTAGTTATACATTTGTTCTCCTTTATGCGATTTCATTTAGTGGTGTACAAACTATTTCTAAGACACACATTTGATAATTTTTTTTTAATATTTTTATTTTCTAACTTATTATCATAAGTGCAATTTTATCCGTGTAATTTTTTAAAGACATTTAATTTATCATAATATAGTAATTTAATACTAGTTATAATTTTGTTTATCATCATTTGCATATATTAAAGTTCAAAATATGAAATATGTATGCTAAATTTCAATTATTATTAGTTTAATCTTTGTTATTTTTGTGTAACTTAGTTTAAGTGATGTATTATAATTTTGTATAAGTGTAAAAAAAAAACATTTCCTTAGAATTTAAAAATGGAAGTAGAGGGACATTTAAAATATTTTAAAATTTTAAAATATGTATGCTAAATTTCAATTATTATTAGTTTAATCATTATTATTTTGTGTAACTTAGTTTAAGTGATGTATTATAATTTTGTATTAGTGTTAAAAAAAATATTGCCTCAGAATTTAAAAATGGAAGTAGAAGAACATTTAAAATATTTTTAGATTTGAATACTTGTTTTCTTTTTATAGTCTTTAATTTATTTTTCAAAATTTTATCAACTTTGTTTCATCAAATTTAATAAATATTTTGATTTTTATCAAATTTTATTTGATACACTAATTTGAAATATACACAATTATAATATTTTTTTTAATATTAAAAAAAGCAATAATATCATTTGGACATTAAATATGTGATAATATTATTTTTTATTTGCCATAATTTTCTATGATTTTGTAAAAATTAATTAATTGACATTTAAATAGTAAAAAAACGAGTACAGAAAAAATATACAAGTATACACATTATCCGATGAAGACGAAGATGAAAAAATTTTATACTCAATAAATTTGAAGATAAGGGTGTGAGATTTTTTCTTTAAAAATAAATATAATATAATGAAACTCGTTTTCACCACCGGATACCATCCTAATGACCCATAAACTATGAAACCTATTTTATTATTATTAATAATAATAATAATAATATATGTCGATTAATACATCTATATTCTCCGTTTGTGTCTGTTCCAATTCAATTTAACTTTATCTTTTTCACAATAATATTAAATCTTGTTTGATATTTTCCTTGGCTATTTAAATAAACTTTACCAAATAATGGCGCAACAATTTCAAGATACATGATGGTAAATTAATTTTCTGGTGAAGTATTTGACAAAATGTCCACCCTCCCTTCTTAGTTATAGCTTAAATTCAGCAACACATCCAATTCAATATCCCCATTGATTTTGCTCTCAAAATAGTTGGTTATCAAAGATATGGTCGTGCTAAAACAAAACCAAAAAAAAAAATGAGTTGTTGGGCTTAAAATGGGCCCGACAAACCAAACCAGCAAGAGAGGATAGTACGACCCAACCCAATAACGGTAGAGTTGTGTGATGGCTGAGGTTGTCGTCCAGAACAACCCAAAGGAACCTGAGAAACACACGAGCACAGATCTGTGGGTGCCATAGAAGAACGCAACATCAGCACCCAAAAACCGACAGAAACTTGCAAGAGAGAACCAGTGAACCATTACTCAGGTGCGTTCTGATAAATAGTCCCTAGAAACCAACAAATCCATTGTTGTAATATTTTTTTGCCTATTTTTTTTGTACTGCTCGACTGAGTTCGCTGAATCGACTCTAATCTCAGCGATTTTACACGAGCTTGAGCGAGTTTGCTCCACTTCACACGAACCTACTCAAAAGCGATTCTAGGTGCGAGTTAAGTAGGTTCGGGGTGTGGAACGTAAACTCGTCCAACTTCACGAGTTGAGTCGCGATTTTTATAAATTACTAAATATATTTAAGGACTTACAGACCCTGGTCACGCTAAAGAGGAAAGCTTTGAAATTACAAGTTGTGCAGTGTTCACGGGACAATCTTCATTGTTAATGGTTAATATTGGTGTCTTAAACTATTGCTGTGTTTGCTTGTATTTCCTATATACAGCACCATCAAATTCTCTCTTGAAATCATTTGTACTCACTTATAAAACTAGCGTCGTTATAGAGTTTGCTTTCAGCGTTTCTAAACTGAATTTTGGATACATTCTGCAGTTGCGGGCATGCTTTTACCGTATTGAATTAAACATTTTAAACATAAATATAAACCTTTATTTATTTTAAACAATATATATATCATCCCTTTGTTTTATACATCCATGAAGGTTGCTTTATTTTCAGATTCTTAGTCCTACAACACATGCAATGATCTTATGTGAGAGAACTGCTTTTGTTTTACATAATATGCATGACATGTCGTGGAATTCATTGGTCTGACTAGCATGATGGTCTTGTAATGTATTTAAGTTTATATATTGCCATGGTATACATCAGCGCTTGAGATGGAGAACTCTAGTTTTAATGTTGTGGCAAAGATCAGGTTTAGTCATGGTCTTTGTCCAGCATGATGATAATCTTTGTAATGTATTCATTTATTAGGAATTAGAAACATTATAACGTTGATGAATAACTTTGACTCCAAAATTTTCACGATGGTCTATTTTAAGTTGTTTTTCCAGCACTAATGAAGAATTGACCTTGTATTCTGACTGCAACTTTAAATTTTAAGGAAACTGTTCATTTTTAATCATTGATGAATAACCTTGTGTTTTCTTTTAAATATACTAGACAATATGCTAGCATAAAAACTACATAATATGACGTGCCTTAAAAAAAATCTAAGTTGTTGATTCAGTTTGAAACATGAGTGATATTGTATAGCATTTGTGCATCATGATAGAAAAATCTGCATTGTAAGTTCAAATTTTCTCTCTCTTTTCAATCCTGGCAAGGCCTTAGTTAATATTTGCGTGACATAACTCGAACAAATACTAAT
>Ga0209589_1001049_pt1 | contig 43550 bp, 20 predicted proteins | sample CowpeawhiteBW_FD_187525 | JGI IMG/M metagenome (GOLD analysis project Ga0209589, IMG submission 187525) | Root nodule microbial communities of legume samples collected from California USA - Cow pea white BW (SPAdes) (version 2) | ecosystem: Host-associated > Plants > Roots > Nodule | place: USA...
GGTATTATGGCGGGTATATGTACATCCCCATACCCATCCCCATACCCAACTGAAAAAGTCGGGGATTCCCCATACCCATACTCATACCCAGTCAATGCGGGGATTCCCCGTCAAAACAGGGACGGGTTCGGGCAATACCCACGGGGACGAGTTTATTTGCCATCTCTACTGCTGAGCATTAAAAATACACTTTGTTGATATTTTAAATATTTTTTTAATATATTTAAAAACGTCAAAATTAGTGATAATTAATATATTATGGAGATACAATAGAGAAACAACACAAACAAAAAATTCAACAAAGAATCCGAATTCGAATATTTCACATGAATTCATTATTTTTGAAGCTCACATACACAATTTTCCGAAAATTGTATAGAGTTTACTTGACACTCACATTAGAATATTATTTTTGATTGAAAAGAAACTTATATAATCAATTCCCATGAAAGAAGTTCTAACCAACTTTCTTTAATATATATATACATACGTTTAACAAAATTAATATAGTTTCTCATAAGAATATTTCAAATTAAAACCATTAAAATGAGTAATAATTAAAATAGCCAAACACGTAATAATTATTAAAGATCAAACCCGTTTTTAATTACTTTCACCGTTAAGAAAATCTAAACAAAATTAATAGAATATAAACTTTTGTACTAAGAATTTAAATATTTTCTTATTATTCTAAAAATAAAATATTTGAATTCTTATTGTGTTGATCACCGATTATTCAACCCATGAAGTATTTATCAACAACCATAATATTGTAATGTGATTTTCACAAATATAAAATCCTTAAAATTATATAGAATTGCTTGTGAAACGATTTTTTTTTTTTAATTTTCACAAATAACTGGTTTTGAAGCAATTCGCCTTTTCTGGAGCCACATTAAAATAATATTCTTGTAAACTTCCATTTAAGAAATTGATTCAAATAGTATCGGTGTATCTTTTTATTATTATTATTATTATCGAATATTATAATGTGTGTCAATAACATTTTGTACTAGGGTTAGAATTCGGTCATAAGAGAACTAAATTTTGAATTGCGATTTCGTGCACGGTGTTCGATATGGAATTGGAAAGGAAAACCAAATTTTGAGTTCTAACAATTTCTTTGGCCATTTTTTTTCAGTCGTGTCTAATCTTTTCTTCAATTTCACTAAAATATCTTGTTCGTAACTTTTACTTTTCCATTGTATTAAAGGTGTGTTTGGACGAAGAATTTTAATAATTTTAAAAAATTAAAATACTTAATAATTAAATTATTTGTAGTTGAATTTTCTTCATTTCTTAAATAATTAATTTGGATGAAGTAATTGAAATGAATTACTCTAAATAAATAAATTACTCATTTAAATTGCCTCAATCAAACACAGCATACAAATAATTAATGATTCATTGTTGATGTTTTCTTGCCATTGTTTTTGGTTTTTAAAATGCTTGTGAGGTATTATGTCCTTATTATTTACTTGTTTGTGATACTTTTTAGCTTAAGAAAATGTCAGGATCCTATTAAAGCTTTATTATGAACAAGAACACCTTCATACCTCTTTTCCTATATCATGTTTAAATTGTTTTTCTCAGTTGAACATTTTTTTATGACATCTTCTAGATGTTTTTCTCTTAATGGTGGTTCCAAAACACTCCTTCCCTGAATTTGAGAATAGTTTTTATTTGGATATTTTTATAGTGGGAAAAAAATGGAAACAAGATTTTGTCATTTTATTACATTGAAAGACACTTCCTTTTCAAATCCAATACATATTTCTTGATGTTGATATAATTTTACAAGATATCAAAATGACTCAAGTTATGTGCTAGTGCCTTTTAGTGTGATATGATACAAACTTTGAAGAAATTCTCACATGCTTAACTTGGTCAACTTGATTGAGGATCAAGTTGAAGAAACTAAAATTTTATAGATGAGAATAATGTTATAAAGAATCAGAAACTTGTATTTGAGTCGAAGAAGTTTCAAAATATTGTAATTTTCATTAGTTTTAGCTTTTAAACTTTATTGTTTATATTTTATTACTTTAAAGTTGAAAACTTTGCTTCTTTAATGAATGCTATTTTTAATTATAAATATTAAAATTTTAGAATATTTGTTGTTTATATTTTTCACTATCTCTAAATTTATGTATATTGAAGAAAAAGAAACAAAAGAAATTAATGGGAGTTTGAAACCCCAAGAAAAACAATGAAAAATTAATGGGGATTTGAAACCTCCGAAAGTAATGTAAGTTTGAAACCCTAAGAAAATAATGGAGGTCTGGAATCCTGAGAAGTTACAAAAGTTATAAAACCATCGAAAAGTTATAATTTTCTAAAAGATTACTAAAAACTACCAAAATTCTAGTAATAACACTGATTTTATTAAAAAAAAGTTAAATTACGGATAATGTATTTAGCGGAGACTAGAATCATCGAAAGTGTCAAATAGAATTCCAAACAAACAAATTTTCTTGTAATGAGTAAGGGTTTCTCCCTACACCTCCAACCCTTTCTCCTGTATCCCAAAAATATTTTTAATTCCCGCTTTGTTCTTACAGTAAAAAAGTAAAAGTAACGGAAAGAAAAAAAAAAGTATGTTGCGGATGTCGACATCCGCAACATAACCTGACATCCGTTGAAATTATATTGCGGATATCGACAATCACAATGCATTTTTTAATTATCCCGTTTTTTAATTTTTAAAGAAAACATACTCAAATAAATGAAAAGAAATTATCAAACCACTGTATTAATCTTTATACATATTATATAATTTTTATTAAAATTTATGGATCAAAAATTTTATTCAAAAAAATTACATATGAAAAGAAAAAAAAAATATGTTGCGGATGTTCACATTCGTAATATAACTTGACATCCGTTGAGGTGTTAGAAGTTTTGGAGGTGCAGGCTCGCAAAAGTAAAAAGCACAGTAGCAACATAGTAATTTTTTTTTTTAATTTTGTTTGACCACCAAGATAGATAAAAGTAGGTAACGATAGAAAAGTAATTTTCAGATGTAGTGGAAAAAAAGTTGGAGATACAAGTAGAAGCCCCCTAATGAATATGTTGATTCTACCATTAGTTTAAATTATTTGGATCCACATTAAATTTCACTCCATCCCATCAAAAGTTGGGTAAAATGTTTTTCATAAAAGGGCATGTAATTGATTTTCGCAAAAAAAAAAAAATATTTCCAAAATTTTCTATTGTGTTCCGAAAAATAAATATTGAAAGTGATTGAAATGACACAATATAGAAAAAAAAAAGGTTGTAGAAAGTAATTGTCTTGAATTGAAACACATATTCTCATATTTATGTTTCTAAATTTCATCGTTAAATTTGTTGTATTTTTGCTTGTAAATCAATGAATTGTTATTAATCTTTAGTTTTTCTTTAGTCATGTCATTGTGTTAGTTATTTTTTATCATCATTGTTGGTACTTAGCATGAACATGTTTTAAAGAGAAGTAGTTATTCTTCTTTCAGTTTTTATGAAGTTGCTTCCACATTAATAATATTCATTGGTTTCATTAAGAGATTACAATTTGGTTCAAATTGATTCATACCTTAACTTCTTATTATCATCCTGATTGCATTTTTTTAATGATTAAAGCAACATTAAACTCCTTTTCATTTCAAAATTAAAATTAAGCAAATATAACGAATTATATTATGTTTATACGAGTTTTTTTAAACAATTACAAAAATTCATCATAAATTAGAATTAATTTGTAAATAAGTTGGAAGTAAAAGTTTGAATATTTTAAAAAAAATCATACTTTGCTTTTTACAAATTAACTTAATTAATTTTTATTCATAGAAATTTAATTATATCATTTTGATTTTTCAAAAGTTCTTAGTTGAAATTTGTCTCTATCAATAAATCCAATCTAAGAAAGATGATGAGCTATGATATAATAAAAGGACAAGGTGAGAAAAGAAACAATCACATTTTATTAAGAACTAAAAATACATGTGAAAAGGAGGTTGATGAATTCCATAAGAAGATGACTCAATTTAAGGGTGCATGATGTGGAGGCGGTGCTTGGTGGTGATGTGGGTGGTGGTGGGGTGTTGGTGCTTGGTGATGATGTTGGTGGTGGTGGGGTGCCGGTGCTTGGTGATGATGTTGGTGGTGGTGGGGTGTTGGTGCTTGGTGATGATGTTGGTGGTGATGGGGTGCTGGTGCTTTATGATCATGTTGGTGGTGGTGTGGTAAGTGATGGTGTGGTGGGTGATGTGGTGAACCATGGTGTGGTGGGCTATGATGGTGTGGTGATGGTGCTTGGTGTGGTGGTTGAGGGTGGTGTGGTGCTGGTGTTTGGTGGGATGATTTGACAGTATCAATAGAAGTTAGATCATGTGGACATTGACAGACATGTTCAATGCATATCGATGAACATCCACAATTTGGATTTTTGCACCCATCTTGGCACTGTTTATTGTTATCACATGGTAATCGATAAATGATTCCTCTTGCTTCTGCCTTTATGATGCACAAATCTGAATCACAAAAATCTTATTAAGAACAATGCCAACTCAAATTTTCAAATAAAACAATAACCCTAATTCCTCACAAAAACTATGTCAAAGATTTGGTTTCATAATAAGAACTCAAGATGTGTAGTGTATAAGAAAAGGGCTCATTTGAGTTGAGAAACTAAAGAGAGAGCGAATAGAATATCATTAATAACCTGAATTTATGATGAAGAGGGCTAACAAGAGTGTCATGCTGACGATGAAACATCTTGAAGATCCCATGTTGCTCACCAAATATGTTATTCAACAATAACTATTCATCTATATATACTCAAATGGTCGAAGCAGTTTCACACAAAAGACAAAAGTTAATTATATTCTTTAATTAGTAACTATGTTAACTCATGCTTATTAAATGTAAATTTAATTCTATATATTTAATTATTATTCAATATTTTCTTGGCTCAATTGAGTCTAATAAATGATACACTGATACTTCAGTTTAGGTTATGTACCTGTGTCGGACACGTATCAAATACTACTTTAGGATACTTTATCAATAATTATCAACAAACTTTAATCTATCAAGTCGTAATACTATTGTGATGACAATAATTTATAATTTTTTACTTTGACAATGTTTAATATATGTTTTTTATCAATCTATAATTTTTTATCAATGATTTTAATTTGAGTTAAATATGTTTTTAGTCCCCAACTTTAAGTAAAAATTGGAATTAGTCTTTCTTTGAAACTTTTATCCAATTTAGTCCTTCAACTTTAAAACTTCGTGGATTTAGTCATTTTAATCCAATTTTCTTAAGTTTATTTGATGTTTCGAACGCACTTCATGATAACATTTGAGTTCTTTATACTGTTTGACACATGTTTACTTCAATGTTAGCTAAGAAACTACCATAAAACGCATTCGAAACGTTAAATAAACTTAAAAAACTTGGTTGAAAGGACTAAATCTACGTAGGGGGACTAAATTGGGCAAAAGTTTCAAAGATGGAATAATTCCAATTTTCACTTAAAGTTGAGGGACCAAAAACATATTTAACCCATTTTAATTTGGATTTAGATAATAATAATTATATATTTATCATTTTTTTACGAATTTTTATATGATTTTCAATATACATATATCATATGTATCGTATTCAATGATTTTCAAATAAACAAACGAATTGGCGTACCAAATATGTGTCATATCTTATTTTTTGTCATTAAAAATGTTTTAAAATGTGTGGACCTCAAAAACATAACGAAAAATGTTTTAAAATTTGTCATTAAAATGACTAATTATTTTTTGTCTCTAAAATTAGTTGTTATTTAATGATTTTCTAGTATCGAAAGTAATTTTTTTTTGAACAAATATCATTACTTCCCTCATTTAAAAATAGTATATTAACTAAAATTAACTAAAATAAAACTAAATTTTTAAAATGTAAGAAATAAATATTTTTTATAAAAAATTGAAATTATATTTATATTGTTTAATTTTTTAAGTAATTTATATTCAGATGTTACTTTCATATTATTATATTGGAACTTGGAGATGGTATGGTATCATTTCCAATAAGAGTAACTTTCTGATAGAAACATTATTTATTATGAAACCCAAATACATGATGAGTTCTTTGAGTCCAGATTCTCTACTGGTTTTTTGGTATTGTTCTTTGTTGAGCTTTAAAAATACACTTTGTTGATATTTTAAATATTTTTTTAATATATTTATAAACGTCAAAATTAGTGGTAATCAATGTATTATAAAGACACAATAAAGAAACAACACAAAAAAATCCAACAGAGAATCCAAATTCGAATTCTTCACATGAATTCATTATTTTTGAAGCTCACATACACAATTTTCCGAAAATTGTATAGAGTTATTTACTTGACACTCACATTAGAATATTATTTTGATTGAAAAGAAACTTATATAATCAATTCCCATGAAAGAAGTTCTAACCAACTTTCTTTATAATATATATATATATATATATATATATACACGTTTCACAAAATTAGTATAGTTTCTCATAAGAATATTTCTAATTAAAACCATTAAAATGAGTAATAATTAAAATAGCCAAACACGTAATAATTATTAAAGATCAAACCCATTTTTAATTACTTTCACCGTTAACAAAATCTAAACAAAATTAATAGAATATAAACTTTTGTACTAAGAATTTAATTTTTTTTCTTATTATTCTAAAAATAAAATATTTGAATTCTTATTGTGTTGATCACCGATTATTCAACCCATGAAGTATTTATCAACAACCATAATATTCTAATCTGATTTTCACAAATGTAAAATCCTTAAAATTGTATAGAATTGCTTGTAAAACCTTTTTTTTTTTAATTTTATTTTAAGGAATAGGTGTGGAACTTCCGTCAAAATAACTGGTTTTGAAAGCAATTCACCTTTACTGGAGCCACATTAAAATAATATTCTTGTAAACTTCCATTTAAGAAATTGACTCAAATAGTGTCGGTGTATCTTTTTATTATTATCGAATATTATAATGTGTCAATAACATTACAATATTAGATAATAATTTCTTTCGTCTTGGTTGAGTCTAATCTTTTCTTCAATTTGACTAAAATATCTTGGTTATAGTTTCTAATTTTTTATTGTATTAGAGTGTGTTTGGACGAAAAATTTCAACAATTCTAAGAAATTAAAATACTAAATAATTGAATTATTTATAGTTAAATTTTATTCATTTCTTAAATAATTAGTTTGGATGAAATAATTGAAATGAGTTACTCTCTAAATAAATGAATTACTCACTTAAATTGTCTAATTCAAATACACTATAAAGGTAATTAATGATTAATTGTTGATGTTTTCTTGCCATTGTTTTTGGTTTTTAAAATGCTTGTGAGGTATTATGTCCTTATTATTTACTTGTTTGTGATACTCTTAGCTTAAGAAAATGTTGGATCCTATTGAAGTTTTATTATGAACAAGAACACCTTCATACCTCTTTTCCTATATCAAGTTTAAGCTGTTTTTCTCAATTGAGCATTCCTATATGACATCTTCTAGGTGTTATTCTCTTAATGGTGGTTCCAACACACTCATTCCCTGAATTTGATAATAGCTTTTATATGGATATTTTTATAGTGAAAAAAAAAATGGAAACAAAATTGTCATTTTATTACATCGAAAGACGATTCCTTTCCAAATCCAATACATATTTTTTGATGTTGATATGATTTTACAAGATATCAAAGTGACTCGAGTTATGTGCTAGTGCCTCTTAGTGTGATATGATACAAATTTCGAAGAAACTCTCACATGCTTAACTTGGTCAACTTGGATGAAGATTAAGTTGAAGAAACGAGATTCTGTAGGTGAGAACAATGTAATTAAAAAAATCAGAAACTTGTATTTGAGTTGAAGAAGTTTCAAGATATTGTAATTTTCATTAGTTTTAGCTTTTAAACTTTATTGTTTATATTATATTACCGTAAAGTTGAAAACTTTGCTCCTTTAATTAATGCTATATTTAGTTATAAATATTAAAATTTTAGAATATTTGTTGTTTATCATTTTCCATTATCTCTAGATTTATGTATATTGAAAAAAAAAGAAATAAAAGAAATTAATGGCAATTTGAAATTCCAAGAAAAACACTGAAAAATTAATGGGGATTTGAAACCCCCGAGAAGTTACAAAAGTTATAAAACCATCGAAAAGGTATAATTTTCAAGGAGTTAACAACACTAATTTTATCCGAAAAAAGTTAAAATTGTGGAGATTAAAACCCTCGAATGTGTCGAATTGAATTCCAACTAAACAAATTTTCTTGTAATGAATATGTTGATTCTACCATTTGTTTAAATTATTTGGGTCCACATCAAATTTCACTCCATCCCATCAAAAATTGCGGAAAATGTTTTTCCTAAAAGGGTAGGTAATTGAGTTCGCAAAAAAATTTCCAAAATTTTCTATTGTGTTCCGAAAAATAAATATTGAAAGTGATTGAAATGACACAATATAGAAAAAAAAGGTTGTAGAAAGTAATTGTCTTGAATTGAAACACATATTCTCATATTTATGTTTCTAAATTTCATCGTTAAATTTGTTGTATTTTTGCTTGTAAATCAATGAATTGTTATTTATCTTTAGTTTGTCTTTAGTCATGTCATTGTGTTAGTTATTTTTTATCATCATTGTTGTTAGTTAGCTTGAACATGTTTTAAAGAGAAGTAGTTATTCTTCTTTCAGTTTTTATGAACTTGCTTCCACATTAATAATATTCATTGGTTTCGTTAAGAGATTACAATTTGGTTCAATTTGATTGATACCTTAACTTCTTATTATCATCCTGATTACATTTTTTCAATGATTAAAGCAACATTAAACTCCTTTTCATTTCAAAATTAAAATTAAGCAAATATAACGAATTAAATTATGTTTATACGAGTTTCTTTAAACAATTAAAAAAGTTCATCATAAATTAGAATTAATTTGTAAATAAGTTGGAAGTAAAAATTTGAATTTTAAAAAAAAATACAGTTTTTTTTTACAAAATAACTTAAATTATTTTTAATTTATAGAAATTTAATTATAACATTTTCATTTTTCAGAATTTCTTAGTTGAAATTTGTCTTTATCAATAAATCCAATCTAATAAAGATGATGAGCTGTGATATAATAAAAGGACTAGGTGAGACAAGAAACAACAACATTTTATTAAGAACTTATAATATATATATGAAAAGGAGATTGATGAATTCCATCAGAAGATAACTCAGTTTGAGGGTGCATGGTGTGGAGGCGGTGCTTGGTGGTGTGGTGGTTGTGCTTGGTGGTGATGTTGGTGGTGGTGGGGTGCTGGTGCTTGGTGATGATGTTGGAGGTGCTGGGGTGTTGGTGCCTGATGATGATGTTGGTGGTGGTGGGGTGCTGGTGCTTGGTGATGATGTTGGAGGTGCTGGGGTGTTGGTGCCTGGTGATGATGTTGGTGGTGGTGGGGTGCTGGTGCTTGGTGATGATGTTGGAGGTGCTGGGGTGTTGGTGCTTGGTGATGATGTTGGTGGTGGTGTGGTAAGTGATGGTGTGGTGGTTGGTGATGTGGTGAACCATGGTGTGGTGATGGTGCTTGGTGTGGTGGTTGAGGATGGTGTGGTGGTACTTGGTGGGGTGATTTGACAGTATCAGTGGAAGTTAGATCATGTGGACACTGACAAACATGTTCAATGCATACTGATGAACACCCACAATTTGGATTTTTGCACCCAACTTGACACTGTTGATTGTTGTCACATGGTAATCGATAAATGGGTCCTCTTGCTTCTGCCTTCATCATGCACAAATCTGCATCACAAAAATCTTATTAAGAACAATGCCAACTAAATTTTTCAAATGAAACAATAACCCTAATTCCCCACAAAAACTATGTCAAAGATTTGGTTTCATACTAAGAACTCAAGATGTGTAATACACAAGAAAATGACTCATTTGAATTTGAATTGAGAAACTAAAGAGAGATTGAATAGAACATCATTAATAACCTGAACTCATGATGAAGAAGGCTAACAAGAGTGTCACATTGACAATGAAACATCTTGAAGACCCCATGTTGTTCACTGAATATGTTATTCAACAACAACTATTCATCTATATATACTTAAATGGCAGTAGCAGTGTCACACAAAAGACAAAAGTTAATTATATTTTTTAATTAGTAATTATGTTAACTCATGCTTATTAAATGTAAATTTAATTCCATAGATTTAATTATTTTTCACTATTTTCTTGACTTAATTGAGTTTCAATCTATGATGCACCGATACTTGAATTTAGGCCATGAATCCGTGTCAGACACGTATCATATACTTTAAGATACTTTATTTATACTTATCAACAAAACATCTAGTCTATAAAGCCATAGTACTATTGTGATGACATGACTTTGTAATTTTTTATTTTTACAATGTTTAATAGATATGATTTTAATTTGGATCCAAACAATAATAATCATGTATTTATCATATTTTTAAGAATTTGTATGTTTTTCAATATACATATATCACGTATCATATCCTATAATTTTTAAAATAAACAAACGTATGGGCACACCATATACGTATCATATCCGATACAAGTAACGTATCGTATTCGATACAAGTAATGTATTGCATTTGATACATGATACAAGTAACGTATCATTGCATTAGAAGAAGTGTTGTGGTTTTCTAGTCATCGATGTTTGAATTGTAGACCTAAAAATCATAAGAAAAACGGTATCTAAATTAGTCGTTATAATAACTAATTATTTTTTTTGTCTAAGATTAGTAGTTTATTTAATAGTTTTCTAGTATTAAAAATAAATATTTGTTTTTTCTAAAATAAATATCATTACTTCCCTCATTTAATCTAAAAACATTATATTAACTAAAAAAAATTAAATTTTTAAAATGAAAAAAATAAATATTTTTTTTTATAAAAAAATTAATATGTAATTATATTGTTTAATTTTGGTTAAATTATATTTTAGTCCCCATTTTCGTAGCAAAATATCAATTTAGTCCCTCTATTTTTTTTATCTCAATTTGGTCCTTATTTTGAGAAATTTGATGCAATCAAGACTTTTTCGTTAGTGGTGTAGTAGTAGTGTTAAATGGGGTGTCACTCGTCAGTTTATGATTTTTTGGACTTTTTTTTAATTTATTTTTGAATTTTATTTATTTTTTTAAAATAAAAAAATATATAAAAATTTGCTACGTGTCAAGCTGACATTGTGCCACGTGACAGTGACAGTGTCTCGTGTCACTATTATGCTAGGTATCATTTTCTTATTCTCAATTTGGTCCCAGTATTTTAATTTTTGTCTCAATTTAGTCCCAAATTTTGTAAAAATTATGCAATTTCATCTCCTCTAAATTGAAACAAAAATTAACTTTTATATAAATATTATACAAATATTTTTATTAAATTTTCAAATTGATATTTTTATTATATATTTTCAACAAAACTAAGTTTATTTAAATTTGTTTCACATTCAATTTTACTTAAAATTGTTTTCAAATTTTAAATTTATTTGTTTTTGATTGTTACATAAACTAGTTAATTTTTCTTAAATTATATAATTGTTATTTTTACACCAACTAAAACATTTGTATAGAAATTATTGAATTTTACACATTTTAAAAACATGCAATTATTTAAAATATAAATTCAAATAAAAAACAATATTAAAGTATGATGTAATAAAATATCAATTCAATCTATGATTTTTTTTTGTTATTAGCATTATTTTCTATTAACAACTTTAAAACAATTTTAAATAAAGTTTAATGTGAAATATAAATTAAAATAAACTTAATCTAGTTAAAAATATTTACTTGAAATATCAATTTTGATAGAAATATTTGTGCATATTTATATAGAAATTAAATTTGATTTCAATTTGGAGAGAGACAAAATTGTACAATTTTTACAAAAATTAGGACTAAATTGAGGCAAAAATTAAAATACTAGGACCAAATTGAGAATAGGGAAATGAGACCTAGCATAATAGTGACATGTGGTACTATCACTACCATGTGGCATGATGTCGGTTTGACACTTGGCAAATTTTTAATTTTTTTTAAAATTTTAAAAAATAAAAATAAAATAAAAAATAAAAAATAAAAAAATTCAAAAAATCCAGGAACTGACACGTGGCACCCCATTTAACGCCGTTATTACACCACTAATGGAAAGGACTTAATTGCATCAAATTTTCCAAAATATGGACCAAATTGAGATAAAAAAAATTGAGGGACCAAATTGATATTTTGTTAGGAAAATGAAGACCAAAAGTTTAACCTTTAATTCTTTAAGTAATTTATATTCGACTATTAATTTGATATTATTCTATTGGAATTTGGAGATGGTATGCTATGATTTCCAATAAGAGTTACTTTCTAATAGAAACATTATTTAATGTGAAACCTAAATACATGATCAGTTCTTCACATGAATTCATTATCTTTGAAGCTCACATACACAATTTTCCGAAAATTGTATAGAGTTAGTTACTTGACACTCACATTAGAATTTTATTTTGATTGAAAAGAAACTTATATAATCAATTCCCATAAGTTCTAACCAACTTTCTTTAACTTAGATACATCACTTTGATTAATAACAAATTTTAGTGACAAAAAATAATTAGTCACTATAGTAACCAATTTAGATACTAATTTATAAACTTCAAATTATTGATAACTAAAATGGTTTTAAAAAATTATAATTTGTCTTTAAATTGGTAACTAAAATAGTTTCTATTATGAATTGGTTTCTAAATTGGTCATTAATATTAGCTACCTAGATTTTGGCTATCAGAAGAATTTATCTCCAAATTAGTCTCTAATTTAGAAATTGGTATGTAAACATATTTTTTTGTCATAAAATTGGTCACTATTAGGGATGGCAGCGGGTTGGGTCGGGCACACATAGTGCCTACCCGCAACTTGACCCACAACCAAAAAATCCACCCACTTCCCGTCCCACTGCCGCACAGGTACCCGTTTAAAAAATTACTCGTGGATATTTTAAAACCCGCAAATGTTTAAAAAATATATAATTTATTAATTTTTAAAATTAAATTTAAATAACATTACAAAAAAGGTAAAATAAAATATAAATGAAACTAAATATAAATTAAATTTAAATTTAAGTTAAATTTAATATAATAACACAAATTAAAATTTAATTTTAATTAAATTTAACTTAATAAAACATAAATTAAATTTTATTTTTATTTTTTATCGGGTAACGAGTACTCACGGGTCCAGATAGTATGATTTCATACCCAATCTGTTTATAAACGGGTATTAGAATACGTGCTACTCACTACTCGCGGATAACAAATACCCGCGGGTACCAACTATTCGTTGCAGATTTTATTTACAAATATCCAGGGACATTAATATTTTTGTCATCTCTAATCACTATTTGATAGTTTTTTTTAGGGCATGATACAATTATTCACATGATTTTAACTTATATACATGAAAATATATTTTAATGTAATATTATTTAACTTTACTTTGTAAATTTACAAAATATTTCCTGTTGCAAATGTTTTATAAAGGAGAAGGAGACGGTGAGTGTTGTATGTATCAATGATTAACTAACTATGAGAAAGGACCATGCAAATCTATGGATTTTTATGGGTGGAAAAAAGTGTATAGTGATTTTTATGGAGTGCATTTTTTGAAGTTGAACCGATAGTTGCTTAATTTCTTTATGGATCCTATAGGTTTACACAAAATATTAATAGTAAATATTTTTTTTCAACCTCATTATTTATTAAAAGCAAGAAAAATATTTAAATAATTGGATGGAAAAACTCACCCCCTTTGACACATTTCTGGATATGCCTCAGCCTACTATTAATCAGTTTCCAATTCCATGATATTTATTTTTGTATGACGACAATGTTTTTTCCTTTTTATGTAAAAAAATTATTTCTCTTGATAATAATACTTGTTCCCATTCAATGTAGTTTTGGATAGAAACGTAAGTTGTGCCATTTAGGATTGTAAGCATTTATAAATCAAGAGGCTCATTAATATTTATTTAGCACATAATTATCATTTAGGGTATCACGTTAATAAGAATATGCTGTATCCTACTGAAGTTTTACTATGAACAAGAACACCTTCGTAGATGAGAACAATGTAATTACAGAATTAGAAATTTGTATTTGACTTAAAGAAGTTTCAAGATATTGTAGTGTTTCAGCTTTTAAACTTTATTGTTTATAAAAACTTTGTTTTTTTTTCTCTTTAATTAATGCTATATTCAGTTATAAATATTAAAATTTTAGAATATTTATTGTTCATAATTTTTTATTATCTCTAAATTTATGTATATTAAAAAAAGCGAAACAGATGAAATTAACAGGAGTTTGAAATTCCGAGAAAAATACTGAAATATTAATGAAGGTTTGACAAAATAACATAGGTTTGAAATCTCAATGAAATAACGGAAGTTTGAAACTCCTAGAAATAACAAAAGTTATAAAATTATCAAAAGATTATAATTTTCTAGGGATTATTAAAAACCGCCATGAATATATTAACAACGCTAATATATTCACCAAATAGAACTCCACCCCCATTAAAAGGTACGAAGAATGTTTTCCATAAATTTCCAAATTTTTTTATTGTGTTCCGAAAAATAAATTTTGAAACTGATCGAAGTGACACAATGTAGAAAGAAAAAATGATTGGGTGCAAAAAATAGTTGTCGTCGATTGAAACACATATTCTCATATTTATGTTTTTAAATTTCATCGTTAAATTTGTTGTAATTTTGCTAGTAAATCAATGAATTGTCATTTATCTTTAGTATTCTTAGTCATGTCTCTGTGTTAGTTATTTTTTATCATCATTGCTGTTACTTAGCTTGAACATATATTTTAAAGAGAAGTAGTGATTCTTCTTTCAGTTTTTATGAACTTGCTTCCACATTAATAATATTGATGGCTTTCGTTAAGAGATTACAATTTGGTTCAAATTGATTCATACCTTAACTTCTTATTATCATCCTGATTACATTTTTTTAATGATTAAAGCAACATTAAACTCCTTTTCATTTCAAAATTAAAATTAAGCAAATATAAGGAATTAGATTATATTTATAAGAGTTTTTTTAAACAATTAAAAAAATTCATCATAAATTAGAATTAATTTGTAAATAAGTTGGAATTAAAAGTTTGAATATTTTAAAAAAATTATACTTTGTTTTTTACAAATTAACTTAAATTAATTTTAATTTATAGAAATTTAATTATAACATTTTCATTTTTCATAATTTCTTAGTTGAAATTTGTCTTTATCAATAAATCCAATCTAACAAAGATGATGAGCCATGATATAATAAAAGGACAAGGTGAGAAAAGAAACAATCACATTTTATTAAGAACTAAGAATACATGTGAAAAGGAGGTTGATAAATTCCATCAGAAGATGACTCAATTTTAGGATGCATGATGTGGAGGTGGTGCTTGGTGGTGAGGTGGTGGTGCTTGGTGGTGATGTGGGTGGTGGTGGGGTGCTGGTGCTTGGTGATGATGTTGGTGGTGGTGGGGTGTCGGTGCTTGGTGATGCTGGTGATGTTGGGGTGTCGGTGCTTGGTGATGATGTTGGTGGTGATGGGGTGCTGGTGCTTTATGATCATGTTGGTGGTGGTGTGGTAAGTGATGGTGTGGTGGGTGATGTGGTGAACCGTGATGTGGTGGGCTATGGTGGTGTGGTGATGGTGCTTGGTGTGGTGGTGGTGCTTGGTGGGGTGATTTGACATTATCAATGGAAGTTAGATCATGTGGACATTGGCAAACATGTTCAATGCATATTGATGAACACCCACAATTTGGATTTTTGCACCCAACTTGACATTGTTTATGGTTGTCACATGGTAATCGATAAATGATTCCTCTTGCTTCTGCCTTTATCATGCACAAATCTGTATCACAAAAATCTTATTAAGAAGAATACTGACTCAATTTTTCAAATAAAATAATAGTCCTAATTCTCCACCAAAACTATGTCAAAGATTTGGTTTCATTCTAAGAACTCAAGATGTGTAATGTACAAGAAAATGAATCATTTAAGTTGAGAAACTAAAGAGAGAGTGAATAGAACATCATTAATAACCTGAATTCATGATGAAGAGGGCTACCAAGAGTGTCACGCTGACGATGAAACATCTTGAAGATCCCATGTTGCTCACTGAATATGTTATTTAACAATGACTATTCATCTATATATACTATATATACTGAAATGGATGAAGCAGTTTCACGCAAAAGACAAAAGTTAATTATATTCTTAATTAGTAACTGTGTTAACTCATGCATATTAAATGCAAATTTAATTATTTTCCAATATTTTCTTGACTTAATTGAATCTCAATATATGATGCACCGATACTTCAATTTAGGTCATGAATCTGTGTCAGGCACGTGTAAGATACTTTAGGATACTTTATTAATACTTATCAACAAAATATCTAATTTATAAAGTTGTAGTACTATTGTGATGATAATACTTTATAATTTTTTATTTTGACAATGTTTAATAGATATAATTTTATTTTGGATCCAGACAATAACAATCATATATTTATCATATTTTTAAGAATTTTTATATGTTTTTCAATATATATATATATATATATATATATATATATATATATTAATTATTATTATTTTTTTTATTTAATCTAAAAAAATTAAATTTTTAAAATGTAAAAAATAAATACTTTTTATAAAAAATTGAATATCAAATTATATTAATTAATTTTGGTTAAAATACCTTTTTGGTCCCAATTTTTGTCAAGTTTTGTCAAATAAGTCCTAATTTTGGTTTTGTGTTCAAATAGGTCCCAATTTTCGTCAATTTTGTTCAATTGAGTTCTTTTTTGCTAACACTGTTTAAATCATTAACGGCGATGAATAATGACTGCCACGTGTCACTTCGTGATTTTTTTGAATTTTTTTGAATTTTTTCAAATGTCCACATGTCAACCTAGTAGTGTGTCATGTGTCAAAGTCAATGTTCTATATTCAATTTGGTCCCTATATTTGTCATTTTTGTTCAATTTAGTCCCAATTTTGGTTAATATGAACCAATTTGGTCCCTTTCCAAATTGAAACCAAATTTAATTTTTATATTAAAATTCACGTTTTTATTAAATATTTTTATATAATATATTAAAATTCACATCATTATAACTTTGATATAAAAATTAAATTTGGTCACATCTTTGATAGAGACAAAATTGGTCAATTTTAAACAAAATTGGGACTAAATTGAACAAAAATAACTAATATAGGGACCAAATTGAATATAGAACATTGACTTTGACACGTGACACACTACTAAGTTGGCACGTGAACATTTAAAAGTTTTTTAAAAAAGAATTCAAAAAATTAAAATAAAAAATTCAAAAAAATCACAAAGTGACACGTGGCAGTGTTAATGGCCATTGATGATTTAAACGGTGTTAGCAAAAAAGGACCCAATTGAATAAAATTGACGAAAATTTGGACCTATTTGAACACAAAACCAAAATTATGACTTATTTGACAAAACTACACGAAAATTGGGACCAAAAAGGTATTTTAACCATTAATTTTTTTAAGTAAGTTATATTCAGCTGGTACTTTCATATTATTCTATTGGAACTTGGAGATGGTATGGTATCATTTCCAATAAGAGTTACTTTCTAATAGAAACATTATTTAATGTAAACCCAAATACATGATGAGTTCTTTACATGAATTCTTTATCTTTGAAGCTCACATACACAAGTTTCCTTAAATTGTAGAGTTAGTTACTTCGAGACTCACATTAGAATATTATTTTGATTGAAAAGAAACTTATATAATCAATTCCCATGAAAGAAGTTCTAACCAACTTTCTTTAATATATATATATATATATATATATATATATATATATATATATATATATACGTTTCACAAAATTAATATAGTTTCTCATAAGAATATTCAAAATTAAAACCATTAAAATGAGTAATAATTAAAACAACAATCACTAAATCTATAACAATATATAAAGAGGATTCCCTCTTTTATGTCCATATTTCTTAATACTAATTCTACCCTTTACAATATAATTATTTATTAAATTTTTTAAATTAAAGGTTATTTTTACTTATTTTCTATATAACTATTTTTCTTTTTTTCTTTTTTTTTATTTATCAACAATTAATTTCTCTATTCATTTCACTTTATTTTTTAACATTTCACTTCATTTTTAATAAATATAAATTTATTTTATATATTAACTTAATAACATTACACTATTATCACCTACTAACATACTATCATTCATATTTAAAACATGCGTATACATAGGCACGATAGCGCCTGTGTGTACACTAATAATTATTAAAGATCAAACACGTTTTTAATTACTTTCACCATTAACAATATTTAAACAAAATTAATCTAATTAAAAAATTTTGTACTAAAAATATATTTTTTTTCTTTTTATTCTAAAGGGAAAATATTTTAATACTTATTGTTTTGAACATACTATTCAACCCCTGAACTATTTATCAACAAAAACAATATTCTAATGTAAGTCTCACAAATATAAAATCCTTAAAATTATATAGAATTGCTTATGAAACGATTTTTGTAAGGAATTCATCTTAGAATTAATTAACAATTAATTCTATTATGCGACTCATTTAAAATATTATGACAGGTTCAATTGTGATTTAATAAAATATGAGGATCTATTGATTATTATGAAAAATCGTAATAAAATAAAATAAGCTTAGTTCAATTTGATGGATGTTGACTTATAAAAGGGATTAGGGTTCAAATGAGATAGATTGAGAAATGGTGGGTGGAGAATAGACAAATTGAAAAACACATACTCATAGAGAGTTGGGTGTAAATGGATGGATCTTTAAGACTGAGCATGACTCTCAAGGTAATATCGAGCATTACAAGACTCGACTTGTTGCCAAAGTTTTTACTCAGAAAGATAGTATTGATTATAAAAAAACATTTTCGCCTGTTTCTAGGAAAAATTCTTTTAAAATTATCATGGCATTAGTAGTTCATTGTGATCATGAGTTGCATCAAATGGATATTAAAACTTTCTTTCTGAATGGGGATTTAGAAGAGGATGTTTATATGGACCAACCGGTTGGGTTGACTAAAGAAGGAAAAGAACACATTGTGACGATAATTTTTTTTAATTAATAGTATTATTTCCTACAATATACTTATAAAATTTAAAGGCAAAATCATACTTAAAATATTCCCACACACACACACACATACATATATATATATATATATGTATATATATATATATATATATATATATATATATATATATATATATAATATTATATATATATATTTACAATATTGTATGCATCCTATATCTACACCGTTTAGTACATCTTATATTTCTTACACTAGAAGAAGAAGAAATATTATTTATTTACAGTTTCCCCCTCATATACGGGTTATCAAACAGGTGGAGGGAAAAGGTTATGGATAAGATTCACTTGAACTATTGGGGGTAAATACAAGGTAACTCCAATTTGTCCTTCGATGATAATCGGCGCGTTTGGAGCAGAGAGAAAAGTAATGGTAGAGTTTCTCGTTCCTTGAAATGTTACAGAATTATTTACTGCATCGGTTTGCCATGCATCCCCAGGAAAACAGCCACAATGTCAGCGAAGAAGGGATCAGGCATGTTGGGAGCAGCCATCTATGATAAGGTTATAAAATTTTGTTTTTCACACACAATCAAAAATAGGGAAGTGAGACAAATATCACATAAAAAAAAATACAACATATCATAATAAAATAAAGTGGAATGAAAGTTCTCCCAAATCCATAAAACTAGATTTTTATTATACTTTTTTTTATAAAGATATTGATTAATTTTGTAGTGACTAGTCAGGATAAATGAGCTCATGACCAATAAGGTAACTCAAGAACATCTCATCTTGAGTAATACTAACTCGTTTAAATCCCCAAGGTCATACCTCTAACTATAATAATCAAATCTTTATTTATCATATATTTTATTTCAATATTAAACCATTTAATTATATAATTAAATAAACATGATCAATGCATAATTAAAAAAAATATATAAATAAATAAAAAGGATCAGTACGTAACTGGAGATAAATATAAATAAGTAAATGAGAGTAAATATAAATAGGATCGGTGTTAAACTAGAGATGAATATAAATAAATAAATAGGAATGAGAACTAAATATAAATTAGAATGAGGTTAGAGACACCTCACTTAAGGTAAATATAGAGATAAAAATAATTATGAACAAATAAAAAAATAATCAAAGTAAAAAGATAAAATGATAGATGTCTCCTTCCCTTACCTTAGCTATGAAAGATATGCTTTTGAAGATGATCTTTGTATTTTATTTTTCTCCTTTTTCTTTTCTCACACTCGCAAAGACTCTCTTTTTTTTTTCACTGTCTCTCTTTCTTTCCCCCCTTTGATTCACTTCATCCATATTTATACTACATTTTGTAATGATTACATTTAGTTTAAATTGCACTATTTCGTTTCTGTTTCAGTTCTTCCTTAGTTTAGTTTAGTTTGTTAAAGATTGGCCTATCAAGATTTTTTGTTGTTTATCTAATCTGACGTTAATATTAACCTATCATGGCATTAATTGTGATTTTCCATTTTGACAGTTCATGTACATGAATTGTGACGTTGTGGTGGAGATTCAATCTAAAAAAATTCTTTTGTTTACCTTATCATAATATATAAAGTTTCTATACATATATCATTAAGGTTCAATTTGGAGAAGACTATAAATATTATTATTATTATTATTTTTTATTAAATATATCCATGATATTTAAAATTACTTCAATAAACAGGACAATGGTGTACAATATTATAAAATTATTGTGTAATACGTTAAATGTGTTCATAATATTATTATTATTATAATAATAAAGGTAAAACATGTATTTTTTTAAACTGAAATGATAGCTATATTGTTATAAGTATTATTACTTATTTTATTATTGAAGTATATTATTTTGTAGTAATATTTTTATTATTTTAATTACAAACACTTAAATTTTGATTTCTTGAATAATTATAATTTTTATATCATATGTTCATAATTTATTATGCTGGTCACAATACCTATGAAAAATAATGTATCATAAACTTTTAGGTAATGACATACTGAAAATATTGTGGTATAAATCTTGAGATGTTACACACATGGTGTGTAAACTTCTCGACAATGGTGTCTTAAGTTCAATAATACTATTGTGTCCTTTGGATTTAAGGAAAACATTGTTGATCAGTGTATATATTTAAAGGTCAATGGGAACAAGTTTATATTTTTGATTCTGGATGTTGATGATATCTTGCTTGCGACTAATGATTTTGGTATATTAACTGAGACTAAGAGGTTTATCTCTAATAACGTTGAAATGAAATATATGAGTAAGGCATACTACGTGATAGAAATAGAAATATTCTGTGAAAGATCATAAGGATTGTTAGGTTTTTCTCAAAATGCATATATTAATAAGGTTTTAGAGAGATTCAAAATGGATAAATGTTCATCATCTCCCATTCTAATACAGAAAGGAGACAAGTTTAGTCTCATGCAATGTCCAAAGAATGATTTGGAATGGAAACAGGTGAAAGATATCCCTTATGCATTTGTTGTTGGGAGTTTGATGTATGCTCAAACATGTACGAGGCCAAATATTAGTTTTGCAGTTGGTATGCTTCGTACATACAAGAGTAATCTAAGACAAGAGCATTGGAAAGCTGTAAAGAAAGTTTTAAGGTACCTACAAGGAACAAAGAATGACATGCTTACTTATAGAAAATATGATCATCTTGAGGCGATAGGTTATACAGATTCAGACTTTACTGATTGTATGGATACAAGAAAGTCTACACTTGGTTATGTGTATCTTTCAGCCGGAGGAACGATTTCATAGAAAGTGTGAAGTAGTTTGTCATTGCTGCATTCACCATGGAAGCTAAATTTGTGGCATGCTTTGAGGTCACAGTTCAGGCTAATTAGTTGCATAACTTTATTCCAAGACTTAAAGTAGTCGACAATATTGCCAAGCCGCTGAAATTGTGATAATTTTGCAACAGTTTTCTTTTCTAAGAACGACCGGTATTCCAAAGGTGCTGAGCTTATGGAATTGAAATACTTTGTTATTGAAGAATAAGTTTAGAAACGTAGAGTGTCAATAAAACATATTAGCACAAATCTTATGATTGCTGACCCTTTGACAAAAGGGTTACCACCCAAATTGTATGCTAGCCATATAAAGAATATGGACATTATGTCTACTAGTGAATGTTAAATGTTAAATGTTGAATGTTGAATGTTAATGTTATTAATGTTTATTTAACACTCTAATCTCTTTAATGTATAAGTTTCTAAAAGTTGTGTTTTCTTCTTTATGTTTATGCATGCAAATTATGATGAAGAAAACAAATTATGTTATGTTATTATTATTGAAAAAAATGACATTATGTTTGAACTCATTATGGACTTCTCATCCTAAAGTCATATTAAAGAGAAATGGATGATACAATAGTATATGGAAGGGATCATGTCGAGTGAATGATGTGTGACTGCCATAACTCTTATTATTTATGTATCTTTGATTGTGAATAATGATTGAACTAATTTATTTAAGGTCCTTTAATGTGCATTATATTTATGTATTAAATCACATAATGTTATGACATCAAATTATGCTCCGTTCCCGGTTCTCCTGTAGCTGGATCCTCCGGAACCACAAGAATCCTTAGTTAGAATGGGATTCCTTAAGGGGAGCAAGTTTATTTTCCTGATCTTGTATGTTGATGACATTGTGCTTGCCACTAATGATATATGCATATTGCATGAAACTAAGAAATTTCTGTCAAAGAATTTTGAAATGAAAGATCTTGGTGACGCCTCCTTTGTATTAGGAATTCAGATATACCGAGATCGATCTCGGGGTATTCTAGGATTATCACAAAGGAGCTATATCGATAAAGTTCTTAAAAGGTTTAGCATGCATGAATGTAAATTTGGGGATACTCCAGTTGCTAAGGGAGACAAGTTCAGTTTCCATCAGTGCCCAAAGGGAAATTTGGAAATTGAGGAAATGAAGAAGATTCCTTATGCGTCAGCTGTAGGGAGTTTGATGTATGCCCAAGTATGTACGCGTCCAGACATATCATACATAGTTGGGGTTCTAGGCAGATACTTAAGTAATCCAGGAATGGACCATTGGAAAGCAACAAAGAAGGTCATGAGATATTTAAAGAGAACAAGAGGTTATATGCTCACATACAGGAGGTCAGACTAGTTGGAGATCACTGGGTTTTCTGACTCGGATTTTGCAAGATGTCAAGATAGCTTGAAATCTACTTTAGGTTACATTTTTATGTTGGCAAGTGGTGTGGTTTTTTAGTGCAGTGTCAAGCAAACCCTTACAGCTTCATCCACCATGACAGTAGAATTTGTAGCATGCTATGAGACATCTAATCACGGGATATGGCTGAGAAATTTTGTCACATGGCTGAAAATTGTGGAAGGCATTGAAAGACCACTTAAGTTATATTGTGACAACAAATCAGCTGTATTGTATTCCAATAACAATAGGAGCTCGACTAAGTCAAAGCACATCGACATTAAGTTCCTAGTTGTTAAAGAAAGAGTACAGAGTGGACAGATTTCCATAGAACATTTAGGGACAAACTCCATGATTGCAGATCCTCTAACCAAAGGACTTCCACCCAAGGTCTTTCATGAGCATGTTGCTCACATGGGTGTTTTACAGTTTGAGGAATCTGAGGTTTAGTGGGAGATAGTCATTTTCATATGTTTTATGTTTTATGTTTAATTTCTTGTATGCATACATTGAACTTTCAGACATATTTGGTTATTTATATATGTGGTTTTAATTTTACACTTTGTACATTAAGTTTTTATATCGATCTCATTAAGTTAAAGTTTGGACCAGTTGAAAATAGATGTGTATATACAGATCACCTTCACATAATTTTTCATGCTACACATTTCATGATGAATCCATGTCATTTGGTTGTAGCAGGATTAGTGATCATTGTTGGTTTTAGTTGCGATTGATGCAATGAAACACTAGTTTGGTTCTACATACTGATATAATCAATGGACGGGACTTTTGGAGTATGCTCGAGTAATATAATGGCAATTTTGAGCTCATAAAGTCTAACACATTTATAAGGTTGTAAGGACATATATATTTGTGACCAGTGAGAGATTGTTAGTAATTTTGGGTCATGCATATATATGATACATAATTAAATGTGTTAGGGCCATTATTTATAAAGCCAAATAATAAAGTGATCTGACTAATTTAAAGATTTGGCTAAAGGCATATGTCATGAAAATAAATATTGTGTAGAGACCAGTTAGTAATTTCTAATTTAATGAGGGGCCAAATTAGAAATACTAAAACTTAAGTAATTCAATTTATAAATGGTCGTGGTCCCCTCCTGAGAGCACAAAAAGAGTCATAATGTACTTTTCCTGTTCCTTTCTCTCTATCCTCATCATGAGAGAAAACCAAAGGGAAATAAATGTGTTCTACAGGAGGAAGATCATTGATCAGTAGTGCTCTAAAGGACATCGTTATGACTGATTCAAGTACGCTTCCGTTTACTATTTACAACATGATTATCAGTATGAGATATTACTTATGATTGATTGTTAGAATCAATATCAGGATCATATTCTTGTTTTGTGCTTACATATATACCCAATGGTCGAGGCAGTTTCACCAAAACACAAAACATAAATATATTTTTTATTTACTAATTTTATTAACTCATGCAATTAAAATGTAAATGTAATATTTTATATCTTTGTTGTAAGTGTAACATTATAGATTTGGTTTCATTATGCGTTAAAAATAAACATAACTTTCCTCAAACCTTAAACTTGGACTCTCATATATGTTTTTCTGTTGGAATGATAATGTTTCAAGTGTTTTAATTCTATTCATAATTAAATAAGATTATATACATTACTACCTTAATATATATTTTAATGTAAGAGTCATAAAACACTCATATATTGAGTTTATGTCCTTTTTTATGATCGTTACATTAGAGATGTTCTTAAGCCATATTCATTGTAAATGTCATTTTATGAGGTTTTTATTATACTCAATTATTTTAAAGATCTTTTCACAATTTTTACTTTGCTGCAAGATTTTTATAAGACAAATATTTTAAATCACAAGAAAATTCCTAACCACCCGTCTTAATGATAAAAAATGGTTAGACACTATAATGATCAATTTAGATACTAATTTAAAAATAAAAAATTATGAATTATTAAAATTATCACTATTTTGAATAAAATATTATAATTAGTCTCTAAATTGATTTATGTATATATTATGATTTGTTAGTTTTAGATTAACTATTTCGTATACTAGCTTACCCTTTTGTGTGTTGTGTGTTTTCTTGTATTTGTTCGTCTCTTTCTTTTGCGATGATCACCTATTTGGTGGGATCAGATGAAATTACAGGTTTATAGGCATATCTGGAGAATGAGGAGTCATCAGTTAGAGTAGTGGAAGGTCTCAGAGATATTTAGTTTGGGTTGGCTCAAAGATAAAGCGAGTAAAACACTCGCTTTAGGCCTCAAAGATAAGGTCTCAATTTTTTTTACTACTAATACTTTTTTTATTAAATTAATTATAAAATTATGTTTAAGAAAAAAAAGCCTCAAATTTTTTTAGTACTAATTAATATACCTCTATTAAACTAATTATAAAATTATGTTTAAGATAAAAAAGGCCTCACAAAAATATTTTATTACTAATATAGCTTTATTAAATTAATTATAAGTTTATGTTTGGAAATAAGATTTAATTAAATTATTATTAGTGTATGTTCATTTTTATTGGTAGTAAAAATGATAATTAATAAGTTAAAACATTTTTTTTAGTAAATTATAATTTTGTTTACAAGAAAGAGAATGATTAGCTATCTTTATTCTTTTAAAAGAGAATGACAAAGAGAATGATTAGTAAAATATAATCAATTTGGATTCTATTTTCTTTTTCTTTTTATCTCTCTATGACTTCTCTTACCTCTCCTTACTTTATTTTCTTCTAATAGTCTTTTTTCTAGGGTTTTGGCATATTATATCCCTTAAATCTCTTGTTGCACGTGTGTACCAATTTTTTCATCTTCATTTCTGGTTAATATGTTTTTTTTTTCTATTTGTGTTGTTGTTATTTTTATTGTTTTGGATTTGTATTAGAATTAGAAATGCGTTTCTTTTGCTTAGTTTTGTTTTTTGGTACTTCTAGATTTACGAGTTTCGAGAGTTTGTTTTTCATATATCTTGAAGAGAAATTGAATTTTTTTTCCAAAACTATTAATTAGATGATGGTTTCATCTGTTGGCGGATAATAGATTAATGAGGGCATAATTCAAAGTTGAGTTTTCCAGAAAAAGATAATTCAAGTTTAGAAAAAAAAAAGAGACTTACTATCAAGTGTATATCAATCTTTTTTTAATTATTTTATTAATGATTAATCTTAAAATTCAACTTTGCAAGTTTGTGAAAAAGTTGAGACTTGAGACTTCAAGATATTGTAAGTTTACCATCGAATTTATTTTCTTGACAACGAGAACCATGTTTTATTGTTTTAATTCATTCGTTTTATATATTTATATTTAGTAGTGTTTTATATATTATCATTTTTTATTTCATATAAAAATATATAGATATGTCAACTATAAAATTTGAATTAGGCTATTCAAAAATTCAAAAGAAAAAGAAGAATTGATACTATAATTGCATAAAAAAAGAGCTATGAACAAAAAAAGAACAAATGTCTTTTGTATTACGGTGTGTAGATATTTCATTTTTGAAAGAAAAATGCTTAAACATTAAAAATCTGTAAAACAAGACAATTCTTTGGATATTGATGGATTTGATTTAATTTCAAAATTAAATATCTTAAGGCAAATTATAGGTTTGGAAAATGATAAACCAATTGACATTTTTAATTATATAAAAGGAAAAAATTCATTTCCAAATGTATATAGAACTTATAGAATAATGTTAACAATTTTAGTGTCAATTGTTTCCGCCAAAAGGAACTTCTCAAAGCTAAATACAATAAAAACTTATTTAAGATCAACAATGTTTCAAGAAAGATTAAACGGATTAGTTCTATTATTTATTGAGAAAGAAATATTAAATGAAATTAATTATAACAATTTAATAAATAATTTTGCATAAAAAAAGTTCTAAAAATAACTTTTAAATAAAATGTCTCATTTTTTTAAGTTTTTTTTAGGCCTCCAACCATTGAGTTGCCCCTATATTTAGTAGTGATTAATTTCTGTATAAAGGTTGTTGGTTTAGTTCAAATGTATACATGTTATATTTTTACAGTCATATCTTTTGTAAGTCTATATTATAATATACTTTATACACTGAATTACCTGTTTTGAATACTATGATGAAGTGTTTATTTTATTAGTTTTAAACTACTAAAATGAGAAGTTATAATAATTTGCATGTTAATTTAATTAAAGTGGTCAAATTTGTTCTATTTAACAATATCAAGACTCAATTAAGTAAAGAAAGATATAAAAACCAAATTGAATCATACAATAAGCATAAATATCAAATTACTAGTTAAGCTTAGGAAAAGCATAATAAAATTAAGAATAAGTGCGAGTTTACTAAGAATAAAATAGGAAAAATAGAAGGAGAGTGAGTGGGTGAGATAGAAAATAAGGAGTAACATAAAGTAGTTTATTTTGTTATCGTGTTTTTGTTTTATTTTATCAATAAATCAGAATAAAAAATATCATTTTAAAGCTATTATATATTTTTATTTTTACATATTTTTAGAATGAAAAAAATTTCAAAATTTAATTTAGTTATTTTATAGTTTTAGGGATTTTTTTTTTTAAAATTAAACTAAAAATAATTTAAATTTTTAGAGTTCACCTCTCTTTAATATATGTATTTAAAAAAAATATATATATGAAATGTAAAAAAAATTAAATTTGATAATTTTTCAAAGATTTGATCAACAGATATTTTATTATCTATTTTTTTAATAAATAAAATTATAATATTTTAATTTTTATCAACTTTTATTGTTTTTAAACATATTTATTTTATTTATTATAATTATTCGAACGAAATTGGATATTAATTTCAACCTTAATTGTTTTATGATTATATATTAAGTGACAATTAAAGGGTATTTAATATAACGACTTTCATTGATTATGATTACACCTAGCTTGTCCTTTTAGAGTCTTGTCTTTTTGTTAATTTTCTATCATAATTTTTTATTACTTGAACATATGTTTCAAAGGAAAAGAGTAGTTTTAATTTCACTTTTAAGGGACCAAAATGCATAACTGACAGAAATTAAATAACATAAATTGTTGGAATATTAAGTAGTGACGAATCTTTAGAAAACATTTTAAAAATATTAAATTGACGTGTAAATTTTTTTCAAATGTTAAATATGTAAAATGCATAATATAATTTTCTTTCGCTTTAATATATATATTTTTTTATTTAAAACTAAAAAAGTTGAGAGAAACTACACACTTTGAGTGAGTATTCTTTTTAAAAACTAACTAGTTTTTTTTCTTCTTTATTTTAGTTTTGTGACCAATTTGTCTCGGAAAATGGTAAGAAAAGATACATCAAATATTTATGAGATATATGCTAAAGTGGAGTAACTTAATTAATAAACAACTTGTAGAGGTTGAAAAAGCTTAGAGGAAGAACAACTTAACATGAAAAAAATTACCAAATTCAATCTGAAAGTTCCTAAGTTTTTTTTTTCATATTAATCCTATTTGTATTTCAATTAGAAATCCAAAGCAAACTAAGTTTTTAATGTGTATAATTGAGTATTTTAAAATGAAAGTTTATTTTAAATTTGAACAATATGCTTTACTGTTATGGAATCAAATAAGAAAAAAAAAATGTAATGAACGATAAAGAATTAACCATTACTACAAGTAAATTTGGGCAAGAAGAATCATGCCATTTAATTATCTGTTTAGTTTTTCTATTTTTATTTACTTTTTAATAATTATCGCAACATTCAACTCCTTTTTATTTTAAAATTAATGAAATTATTTATGCCAGCACGTGTTTTATTTATAAATAATTAAGAAAATTAAACGTAAATTTAAATTAATTTATAACTAAGTTGGAAGTAAAATTTGAAAATGTTATGTTATTCTTTTTACAAATTAACTCTGCTTAAATTAATTTTAATTTATATAAATCTGATTTCATTATTTCCCCCCTTTTTTTTTTCAAAAGTTCTTAATTGAAACATATATTTATCGATCAATCTAATATATAAGAAAAAAAAAGAGTTCTGATATAATATATGAATAGTGAGACATGAAACAAAATAACCATTCTTTATTAAGAACTAATAATACATGATTAAGAAGTTGATAAAGATGGTGGTGGTTGGTGTGAATGGCGTGAATGGTGACGTGAGTGGGTGTGTGGTGTTTGGTGCGGTGGTGGGGGTGGTGCTCGGCGTATTGGTCGGTGTGGTGGTTGTGGTGATGGTGCTCGGGGTGGTAATGGATCAATGGGTTCTTGCGCTTCTGCGTTCTTGAAACACAAATCTACATCACAAAAATCTTAAGAATAATGCCAACTCAAATTTTCAAATAAAACAATAACTCTAATTCTCCACAAAAGGTTATGTAAAAGATTTAGTTTCATACTAAGAACTCAAGACGTGTCATGAAAAAAAAAAAATGAATCATTTGAATTGAGAAACTAAAGAGTGAGTGAATAGAACATCGTTATTAATAACCTGCAGTCATGATGAGGAGGACTAACAGTGTCACACTGACAATGAAACATCTTGAAGATCCCATGTTGTTCAGTGAATATGTTATTCAACCACAATTATTTATCTATATATACTCAAATGACGGACAGAGTTTCACACAAAAGACAAAAGTTATTTATATTCTTTAATTGTGTTAACTCATGCATAGATGTAAATTTAATTCTATAGATTCAAGGGTTAAATATGTTTCTGGTCCTTAACTTTCAGTGAATTTTTTGGAATCAGTCAATTTCAAAACTTTGAACCAATTTAGTCCTTCATCTTTCGAAATACGTGGATTTAGTTCTTTTAATCAAATTTTTGTTAGGTTTATTTGATGTTGCATACCCATTTCAGAAATGTGACACGTGGCAGTCACTATTCATAACCGTCAATGATTTAAACGATGTTAGCAAAAAAAGACCCAATTGAACAAAATTGACGAAAATTAGGACCTATTTGAACACAAAACCAAAATTATGACTTATTTGAGAAAACTTGAAGAAAATTGGTACCAAAAAGATATTTTAACCATTAATGAATGTTAGAGCTGTCAAAACGGATAACCCGGTCCGACCTGACTCGACCTACCACGGGTTAATGATTTAGTGAGCCAACCCAATCTGGCTCACTTTTTAGCAAGCCAAAAAAATTCGAACCCGGCCTGGCCCACCACGGGTTGGCAGGTTAAACGGGTTGGCTCACGGGTTCACTTAATTAAAAAAATATTTTTTTTATTATTTTTTTAATCAAAACTAAATTGTAATTCTAATTAAAATCTAAATAAAATTTAATACAATCAAAATACAAACCAAAATAAAAAGAATACAAATTATTTATGTGTTGGATAAAAAAAAAACCTAACATGACTCAAATGAAAGCCCAACTTCTGTGACCCTTTTATTTGCGGGTTGGTGAGTCAACCCGACTCACCACGGGTTCAACCCGGATGAGCCGGGTTTTAAATGAGTCGGGTCAAAATCAACCTGTATTGAAATTTATAAAAAAATTTCAACCCAATCCGGCCCGAACCTGTGATGAGCCGAATTGGCTCGCAAATTTCAACCCATTTTGACAACTTTAAAGAATGTTATTATTTGAGTATATACCAGGTGACACCTAAAGGTGTTTAATATAACGACTTTCATTAATTTTGATTTTATCTAATTTGTCTTTAGTGTTATGTTTTTTTTATGTTAGTTTTGTGAGTTTTCTATTATAATTCTTTACAATTGCACATATGTTTTAAAGTAATAGTAATTTTTCTTTCACTTTTAAAGAAGTTAAAGTTGCTTTCCCCACAACAATATTGATTTGTTTGATTCCATTTAGAGATTACGATTTAGTTTGAATTGATGGTTTAACTTAAAAAACATGGATAAAATATTTATTATATGTCTTGAATTATCTTTTAATTTTGGATTAAAGTCTTAACCAAAATGCACAATAGTAAGAAATCAAATAACATTTGACTAAGACAAAGGCTATACAGGTGTAAATGGTTAAAGAAAGTTGGAAAAGATAAAGCTGTTAAATTTTTTAAGATTCTAAGGTTTAGACACAAAATTTATTTTATTCTATTTGTTTGACAAGGTCATCCCATGCTTTTTTTTTTATATATATTAATTGTGATGGTTAGTTTAATATTACTCTTTTGAATAACTTTTTTAATTATTCTAAATATATTATTTAAATTACTTTTCTAAGTTTTCTTATGTAATTTTCTCTATCTTTCTTTTTCTATTTTTATTTCTTCATTACAAAAAGTTACGTAAATTGTGATAATTATTTTCGTATATTACGATAATTTACACAAGTAGAGTTTGGTCATAAATATTGATAAGTGACACTCAAAAAAGCAAGAAAGACTATATATCCCTGTAGATAAACCTCTCTTTGCTATTGCATCCCATTCAGAAACTTTATACTTCAAACATTCTTCTAGTTCTACATTCTTCTAGTACTACAGTAATATGATTTAGTAGGAATAACAAAAATCTCCATAATCTAAATAACTTCCTCTAAAAATCCTCTCATAACTCATTTTAAACAATGGGAACTTGGAAATAATATCAATTAGAAAAATAACTATAAAGTTGACTTAATAGTAAAAGGTGGAAGAGAAGGTGAGAGAGCTGAACGTTGCAGTTTCATCTCTGTGTCTTCTTTGTTGTAAGAAAGCCCTCAAGATTAGTTTTCTATTTTAATTTTTATTTAATTTGGTTACTATTTTTATTTAAAATTTATAGTATATACGAAGTTAGAGGTTGTTTAATTTTATTGATTGGTTATAATTTTTTTTTTAAGTTAGATATATAAAATTTATAATTTGTTTCATTTATTTGAAATGTTTTACTTTGTAATTTCAAATATACGAATGATTAGAAATATTTTGTTCTGTTATATGTGTTGAGACCGAGTCTAAAGGTGTCTGACCTTCAGCAAAAATTGAGCGATCCTTAATTTTTTGTTTGAGATTTAATACGATTTGTCGAGTTCTCCTCCAATTTTAAACAACCTAAACTTAACTTTATTTAGATTTACTAGAGGTTGTACCGAAAGTAATTTCATTGAATCTTTATTTGTATGGTTGAATAATTTGGGAAGATTAATCCTTTTTTATTAGTTGATTACTATATAACTTATAATCTACATCTTATATATTTCCCTTCATTTTGGGTTATTGCATTTGTGCTTAACTTTGGTGCATATTTGATTATGGAGATCTCATGTCACCACTTTCAATTCGATGCACTTGAAGACCATTGCGAAATGCTGCCAAAATTTTGTAAAATAAAAAAGATGCTTATTAGAGTTTATGCACTAATAACTATAATACAAGTGGATCTTCTTGAATGGGATAGGGTTATACCTTTTATGAGAAAAAAATAAGATTTGCATGCATTGATAGAAAACTAATTTCGATCACTATCTACATAACATAGATGGATCAGAGTTGGATTAATTTATCACGTATAAATGATGATATCGAGAGAGGGGTTGAAGAGTTTTTACAATTCGCTCAACGCAATGCTGACAATGTAGAAAACAGAGTAAGGATGAAGTGTCCTTGTGTAAATTGTTTGAATGGGAGAAGATTTCATGTTGCCAAAATTAGATAACATCTTTTATGCGATGGATTTCTAAAAACTTATACAACGTGGATGTGGCATGGTGAATTGGTAAACAGTTCAAGTGTGATTGAAAGATACATTGTAAAGGAAGCTATTGAGTTTTGTTCGGAGTACATATCAAAAGCAAATTTTGTAGGAGTGCTTGTAAATTGTTGGCACTCACGTAGAACAATGCAAAAGTCTTCAAGAGGTGTACACATGGAAAACAAATATAGAAAAGAGGTTATGCAAGCACATTTCTATATATTAAATAACATAGAGGAAGCCATACCATATTTAACTAGACATAAGGACACTGTCAAAGTAAAAACCCAAGATAATGAGAAACATGGGTGTTGATGGAGCATAACAAAACTTTCATGACTTGGTTTAAAGAACAAATCATTAAGGATCCGTTTGCATCTAAAACATTAGCGTGGCTTGGAAATGGATTGAATTTTGATGTATTATGTTGTTCTGGCTATGAAATCAATGGAACTTTGTTTTATACAAAGTCTCAAGATGATAAAAGCATTATGCAAAATAATGGAGTTACTTTGGAGGTAGAGTCATTGCGATTCGTAACTTCAAAATATCAAAATCTTGTTGCGGGATCCATGCCATATTACGGTATCATACAAGACATTTTGGAAGTTAGTTGTACCAAGTTTTTTGTACATGTTTTCAAATGCAATTGGGTTCAACAAAACTAGTGTGAAAGATGATGATCGAGAATGACATTGGTTGACTTTTGAAAGGTAGCATATCAAGATGAACCATTTATTATAGCATATCAAGCTTCACAGGTGTTCTATGTAGCCGATCATACATCTGAAAATTGGCACGTTGTGTTACACGGTAAAAAGGAGGCCAACAATGAACATGAGCAAGCCAATGAAATTTGCGAGATTGAATCATTTACATCAACAATAATTAACAAAGATTTTGATGATATCATAGATGATGTACATGCAACTCGAAAAGATCATGACGAAGGAGTATATCTATGTACGATTTATTGTAAATTTTTATTGTTATTAATTATAGTTATCACCTTTATTTATAAGTAATGTTATTAATGTTTGTATTTTCATTTTAAAATAGGAAGATGTTTGATGATTAAGGTCCTCCCAAGAGATCTGGCAGAGGAGCTACTAGATTAAAGGCCCTCACTGAGAGGTTAGCTAGTAGTGAGAGGACACTAGTGAATATCGATGTCCACACTGGTAAGGCAACTAGGCCTAATACAAAAATTTGAGCACCTATCTTGGTTTAGTGGCTCGTAAGAAGATATCTATTTTGATTGCATCTTGTGATCACGTTACCAAGCAGGAGAGAAACATCATTTGGGAAGATATTTTGGTAAGAAACTGTGTAAATTTTTCAAACTTACTTTGAAATATAAGGATATGTACTAATATATATTGTTGTCCTTATATATGTAGATGGTTTTTGATATCCTTAAGGTAAAGACGCTGAAGTCAAAGCTTTTGTCTTCGGTTGCCACCAAATGGCCTCAATTTAAATCAAAATTGACAATAGTTTATGTATATGGTGCTAGAATAGAAAAAAGTCCTGGCACCGAGTATAGTTGCATTGATGAAAAAACTTGGCAATTTTTTATACAAACTTGAGAAAGTGAAAAATGGGAGATTAGTATTATCACTTATATTTATTTTATTACTATTTTATTATATATAATGTTAAATACTAAGTAAATTTCTTTTAAATTTTTATAAGGTATTCAAAAAAAGCATAAGACATCCAAGCACCTAATGAGATTCTGTACTTACTTTCTCGTGGTGGTTATCAAAAGCTAGAATAGAAAATGATTAGAGAAAAGATTAAAGCACCTTTTGCTTCCGATAATGACGGTGGTAGTGCAGAAAACAAAAAGGAATCTCAAATTCCAGTCAGAAAACAAAAATAATTAAAAAAAAATACCTTACATAACTTCATATTTCTTCCCTTGTTAACATGTAAGTAGAAGAAATTTTCAAAATTTATGACAAAAATGTAAGTGGGCAGTTGAAGAGTTATAACTTACCCTTGTAAAGGAGTTGAACGTTTGTACTTGGTAGTGTAAAACTCTATCTTGTATGTATATAAAATATTCGACTTTATTTTGTTAGTTTTTATACCATACACTTTTAGTTTTTTTTTTCCTTTTCTCTATCTTTCTTTTACTACTTTAATGTACTTTATTATTTTGATTAGTCTTTACAGTTTTACTTTCTTTTTATAGTTTGTGTGTTTTTCATTATCTTAGATTTCTCCAAATATTTGAAAATTACTTTTCTTTCCCTTAAAATATAATTTGTTTTATTTAGGCTTAGTTGCCATGTGACGATACCTTGCCACGTGTTACTGACAATGTCACGTGTCACATCAAGAATTTGACATGTAAATTTTTTTTTAAATTAAAAATTAAAAAGAAAATAAAAAACTTAGAGGCTGACACGTGACAAGGTACTTAACGGCGTTTGCGAAAACTTAACGGAGGTACTACATTGATGCACATTATGAATTTGGGTACTAAATTGAGACAAACTTAAAATTGAGTACCATTTTGAAATTTTGGAACCAAACTAGATATGTTTCGAGTAATTAAACCTTTTATTTAAAATAAAACGCTGAGAGCAATAATTCTTTTTAAAAACTAACCAAATTCTTTCATTATTTTAGTTTCATGAACAATTTGTCTCGGAAAATGGCAAGCCAAATCACAAAACATTTATGAGATATATACCAAAGTAGTAAACAACCTGTATAAACTCCTTTTCATTTCAAATTAAAATAAAAAGAAATAAATAATGCCTGAATGAGTTTTTTTTTTTCAAATAATTAAGAAAATTCATCATAAATTAAAATTATTTTTTTAAAAATAAGTTGGAAGTAAAAACATGAAATTTATGTTACTTTTTTTACAAATTAAGTTTCCTTAAATTAATTTTAATTTATATAAATCCAATTTCATTATTTCTTTTCAAATGTTATTATTTGAAACTTCTGTTTATCCAGGAATCTATTATAAGAAAGCTTATGAGTTGCGATATAATATAGGAACACAGTAAGACATAAAACAAAATACTTATATTTTATTAAGAACTAAGAATACATATAAGTAAGAAGATGATGAAGTGCATCCGAAAAAAAAGATGACTCAGTAAGGTGGTGGTGGAGGTGGGACTTTGTGTGGTGGTGGAGGTGGTGCTTGATGGGTTGGGGGTGGTGGTGGAACTTGTGTTTGGTATGGTGGTGGTGGTGGTGCCTTATATGGTGGTGCTTCATGTGGTGGCGGAGGCGGTCCTTGGTATGGTGGTGGAACTGGTGTGTGGCATGGAGGTGGTGCTTGGTGTGGTGGTGGAGATGGTGTTTGGTGTGGTTGGTAGTCTTGTGGTGGGTAGTGGTACGGTGGTGGAGGTGGTGCTTGGTGTGGGGGTGGAACTGGTGTGTGGTATGGTGGTGGTGATGGTGGTGCCTGCTGTGGTGGTGGACGTGGTGCTTGGTGTGGTGTGTGGTATGGTGTTGGTGGTAGTGGTGCCTGGTGTGGTGGAGGTGGTGGTGCTTGGTGTGGTTGGTAGTCTTGTGGTGGGTAGTGGTATGGTGGTGGAGGTGGTGCTTGGTGTGGTGTATGGTATGGTGGTGGTGGTGGTGCCTGGTGTGGTGGTGGAGGTGGTGTTTGGTGTGGTTGGTAGTCTTGTGGTGGGTAGTGGTACGGTGGTGGAGGTGGTGCTTGGTGTGGTGTGTGGTGTGGTGGTAGAGGAGGTGCTTGGTGTGGTAGTGAAAGTGGTGTTTGTTGTGGTTGGTAGTCTTGTGGTGGGTAATGGTATGGTGGTGGAGGTGGTGCTTGGTGTGGTGTGTGGTGTGGTGGTAGAGGAGGTGCTTGGTGTGGTAGTGAAGGTGGTGTTTGTTGTGGTGGTGGTGGTGATTGGTATGGCGGTGGTGGTGCTTTGTAGGGTGGTTTGACAGTATCAGTATAGGTTAAAGTTAGATGTGGACATTGGCAAACTTGCTTAATGCACACTGATGCACAACCACAATTTGGATTATGGCACCCAACTTGGCATTGTTTATCGTTATCACATGGTAATCGATAAATGGGTTCTCTTGCTTCTATCTTCATCGTGCACAAATCTGCATCACAAAAATCTAATTATGAACAATGCAAACTTATATTTTCATATAAAACAATAACCTTAATTTCCACAAAAACTATATCAAAGATTTGGTTTCGTGCTAAGAAATCAATATGTTTAGTGTAGATGAACATGACTCATTTGAATTGAGAAACTAAAGAGAGTGAATAGAATTTCACTTGTAACCTGAAATCATAATGAAAAAGGTTAGCAAGAATGTCACATTGACAATTGAACATCTTGAAGACCCCATGTTGTTCACTGAACATGTTAGTCAACCACAACTATTCATCTATATATACTCAAATGGTGGAAGCAGTTTAACACAAAAGACAAAAATGAATAAATATACATTTTTAGGTAATAATTGTGTTAACTCATGCCTTCAACGAAAATGTAATGCTTTGTACTTTTGTTAATTAATTGTAAATTGAATATAAGTGTAATATTGTATGTTTTTATTAATAGTAATGATACACATCCACTAATTTTATGCACTAACATATTTGGTTTTTCTTCCTATCAATTTATTCTTTCTCTGTGCATATATCAAATGTGTATATTAAGTATTGATGAACCTATTTTATATAAATAAATCATATTTGTTTTATTAATTGCATTACGTAATACCCTAAAAATTAAACTATCAATTATACTATAAATTACCAAAAGGCTTGAACAAAACTTATATGAATACAGAATAGAATCTAAACTTATATATAATATACATAAATATAAATATTTACAAAAGATATATCAAAACAAAATCTTTATTCTCGTAAACTTTTACCATGCACATGTACCTATATATGTTTCTATACATAGTATAGTCATTGTAGTTCACAACACAACCAACAAATGCAAAGGTAAACTCTTCGATCAAATTTTTAACTTAAAAAAAAGAATATATATATATATATATATATATATATATATATATATATATATATATATAAAAGATACATTCTAATTTACAAGTCACAACAATTCATTTTTATTGAAATCCAACAAAAACAACAACATGGATCACACATGGATCTATACATCAAGATTATTCAACAAATGGAATATCAACTAATGCATTCTGAAAGACACATATTAAGTATGTCTTACCAGAGACTAATATCTAATCCAATATCCAAGACTTAGATTTATGTTGAACAGGGTAAGTTCAATACAATTCAAGTCGCACATCTACTACATATATCACAATATGTAAGAACTCCTCCTTTAGCTTTTCAGTAGTATATATGACTTAGACCTTTAGTGAAATAAAGAGATATCTATTACGACATAGGTGTCAATACTTAATACTCAATGAAACAATAATTCACACATCATCCCAAATATGTGACCACAAATTCAGATAATTTTCATTAATCTCAACAACCATTTTCATATACCATGCAAAATTCATCAATCTCAATAAACATTGTTATACAATATAAATCATTCAAATAAATCCATAATGGAATCATAATTGTCAGCTTTCTTCTTTACCTTTCAACAAGTGTATTTAGTCAATTATCCTAAACCCTAAACATGGACTTATGCAAAATTTCAAGTAACTTTAACTGTTATGACTTGTTATGAAGTTGTTCTAAAATAGTGTTTATGGTGTTGTTGTAAATTATTTAAACAAAGTTAAGAAAATATTGAAAATAACCAATACATAATAGTATTGAGATTAAGTTTCATCTATGTTCTTCAACTGTTCTTTTACTAATTCAATATATATATCAATGCAACATCCAAGTATCATTGAAATTTCTTAATGTAAAACACGTGGAATTTAATTAATTAAATAAATAAATAATTAATAAATGCGGGTAGTGAGAGCCTTTATGACATTAAATATTGATTGATATGTCATGAAAAAGTATTAGCTCAAATGGTTGAGAGTACTTGTTTGTGTGAGAGGACTTGGGTTGAAGTCCTATGTATGCAAATTGTGTGTATTTGATTTATTTTTTTTTTAATATAATATACTTGAGCATGCTGAGTGATAGTATAATCATAGGATTATATTAATGATCATGAAACATGAATTGGTTAAATGGTTATGCATTGGATTGATGATTTGGTGGTGGTGTGTCCGAATCTTGATAGACATGAATTAAATCCTATTTTTTTAAGATTTAGTGGACTTGAGAGGAAGAACTAGGCAGACTGGTGAATTGGAGAAGAACCCTCAAAGGCTACAAGTTTTGTGCAAGGATTCCAGGTTAGGGGAAGTTGTCCTTATGTGTGTAAATCAAATTATAGGTGTTGTGATTCTGCATTTTCTCTTCTCAATGGATTCTTGTATGCTATGGAATTCGTGATATACCTGATGTGATTGAGAAATTAGGGTTATTTGATGTTGTTTGCAAAGCCTTTTATGCTTTTGGATGATTAGGATGAGGGTTTTGGTACTGAATGGTTGTTTATGGTTAGTTTTCAAGTTTTGATGGTCCAAATGGGTTTAAAACATGTTCATGTGGTTTTCTTGCTGATATAGAATGCATGGTACTAATTAAACTATATTTTGGTATGGCTTTGATTGATTTTTGTGCTTGAACAAGTGAGAACCTCTGCTATTTTCGCCCAAGTAAGGCACTCTCGCCTAAGCGAAAATCATAGAATCTCGTCCCTGGTCTTTGTTCGAGAGTCTCGCTTAGGCGACCATTTTGGTGTTGAGCGACACGTTAACTCACTCAGGCGAGAATGGCTCGCCCAAGCAAGGTTGCGATGAAATATGTCACGTTTTCTGTTTGAATCCTCGTCCAGGCGAGGGATTGTGTGTTTGGGCAGAATGAGGGTCTCGCTCAGGCAAGAAGGTCTCGCCTAAGCGAGAGCTCATGGAGAGCCACTGCATCACACTCGTTCAGGCGAATGAGTCTAGCTTGAGCAAGACAGATACACTTGTTTGGGGTGAAGGCTCCTAGCCTAAGTGAGAACCGTGAAGTTTCATGTTTCCGTGTACTGTTTGAGCTTATTTGTTTTATATTTCCAAAATTATGGGAATTATATGCATGTGTTTTGTGATGTTGGGCTTGAAGGACTAAGTCCATAGAATCTGGGATGTGTTTGGCTTGAGTTGCGAGCGAGGAGTTCGTGATGACCACATGCGGAACGTGAACGAATTAGTTCACTGGAGGTACTCTTGTTTGGGATGAGTGAGCGAGGGAGTTCACTTCATGCTCAAACTTGAGAATGCTATGAGCGAGAGAGTTCATAATAGGAAAGGCGGGTATGCGGATCTGGGTCCGAGCGAGGAGTTCGGATGACAGGCGATGGAGTCTATGAAGTAGGACTACGAGCGGGATAGGCTCGTAGGTTGGCCCACGAGCGAGGAGGATCGTGGAAGCACATGAAGTCTCAAGATTAAAAGTGCATGCATGAACTCATAATAGTTATGAGTGTAGGAAAGTGGGTGGTTATTATAAATAGATAAATGTTTATGAATTTTCGGATGGGTTTATTTCATATTTATTTATATCTATGTGCATAGCTCACCCTATCTGTTTGTGTGTGGTGATGATCGGGTAACTTCTTATCTGGGAACAAATGATATTACATGTGGGTAGGGAGATGCTTAGTGGCGGAGAGTGGGAGCAAAGTACAAGGGATTTTATAAAGACTTTATATTAAATTATCATGTAATTTAATTATTGGTTTTACTGCTTTTGCTATTTGAATTTGCAAAAGTGGATTATGGATATTTTGACTATGATTCGCGGTTTATAATTTTTTGACGTGTTAAAATTTCTCGCACTTTTGGGAAAATGATTTGATAATAAATGAGGTATTTATTTACATAAACTTTTTATTTTTATTTGATTTAAGTAATTTTCTACCGGGATGTTAACTTAATTCATTCTAGATCAATCCTTTGACTTTAGAACCTAAAGATCCCAATCACAATGTTGATTCCACAATCATTGATGAATGAATCCTTGATTTAATTGCATGGCTTTTAACTCAACTAAAGCCTTTAAATATATTCCTAACATTCAAACATCTTAGATGACTTGGTTGAACCTTAAATTCAAGATTAGTTTCCCAACTCAATCTAAATAATTTATGTAATATGAATGATAAGTTCATTGAAACATTAAAGCATAAACCAAATCATTAACACATGAATAAGAGCAATGATATATGTATAAAACAGGCAATACAGAGAATTACGGTTGATTACATCCAACCTCAATACAAGAGAGTTTAACTACTCATGTTGATGACTCTTGCTACATGCATAAGGAGTTGTTGTCCCTTTCTCATAACTAGGGCTCTCAAAACGGATAACCCGACCCGACCCGGCTCGACCCACCACGAGTTGATCACTTAGTGAGCCAATCCAACCCGGCTCACTTATTAGCGAGCCAAAAAATTTCGAACTTGACCTAGCCCACCACAAGTTGGTGGATTAAATGGGTTGGCTCACAGGCTTACTTAATTAAAAAAATATATTATTTTTTTTATTTTTTTCAGTCATAACTAAATTATAATTATAATTAAAATCTAAATAAATTTTAATACAATCCAAATACAAACCAAAATCACAAAACTACAAATTATTTATGTGTTGGCTAAAAAAAACAACCTAACATGACCCAAGTGCAAAGCCCAACTTAACAAAAAATACTTGTGTGACCCTTTATTTGCGAGTTGGTGAGTCAACCCAGCTTGCCATGAGTTCAACCCAAGTGAGTCGGGTTCTAAGTGAGCCGGGTCAAAAATCAACCCGTATTTAAATTTGTAAAAAAATTTCAACCCAACCCAGCTGGGATGTCAAAAAAATCGGTACCTGCGGATAAAACCCGCAATGGGTAGGAAACAAATATTAAAAATGGATACCCGCTACCCACGGGTACGGGTTTTTTTGATACCCGCATGTTAACGGGGCAGGTACGGGTATCATAGTATCCGTACCCGTGGATACTCGTACCCACTAAACTTTAATTCATAATAATACCCTCATATATATATATATATATATATATATATATATATATATATATATATATATATATATATATTAGTAAAAAACATTCTAAGTCTTCATTCAGTAATGGTGGTCGTATCTGTTTTTTTAAATATTTTGTAAATACTTGCGGGTATCTGTGGATACCCAAATACCCGCGGATATGAAAAAAATAGACGGGTACCCGCATAACGGATACTCGATGGATATGGGTACAAGTACGAGGCAAATATTTATTCAGCGGGTAGGGTACGTGAAAACTACTACCCGTACTCTACACATCCCGTTGACATCCCTAAACTCATGATGAGCCGAATTGGCTCGTGAGTTCCGACTCATTTTAACAGTTGTATTCATAACTCTCTAAAATTGTTACAATGAATATAAAGAGAAATCCTAAGAATAAGGTCTAAGAGAAGGGCTCCCCTAAAGCGAAGTAGCACTTTATTTTTATAGAAAATAGATATTAACGTTGAACTCCAATCTTTATTGTTCAACCATAGAGATTTCCTCCTATATAGGATTTTTTTGTAACTCAAACTTTTGCTTTGGTGTTCTAGCCTTGAGGTTCCCACCACATCCACTCATATGAACCCCTTGTACATGATGTCGTTAGACTAGTCTGCCTTTGAAAATATAAGAATAATGTTGTAATCCTTAATGTGATTCTACCTTCCCCTCTTCTATTTTCTCCCTTTCTCAAACCACTTCCTTATACTTCACCCCACACTTTCTATATGTATCTGTTAAGTATGGAATTAGTTCTATTAAATTTTAAAATCCATTTTATATGTGTGCTTGTGTCTGAAAATCATTTATTGACTACAATGTGGCAACTATTTACTGGTGCATTATTATTTTAGATTGTATGTCTTTTGTTTCTCCTCCTCCCAGAGTCCTACTACACTCTATAGTGTTTGGTTAAAGCTTGTGATTCTTTATATCCAAATAATAATTAATCACTTCTGTTATTATTTTCCCCTATAAAAGTGAAGAAATATATTTTGTAATAAAAAATGTTCGGTGGTAAAATAGCATATGTACAGTGTTTTTATCATCTTAAGATTTTGTATAAAAAAAATTTCATTATTTCATAGCAAAATAGCATAAAATATTAAACTTTAATCCAGTTACAAGAGTCAAGTTAATATTTCGGATGAGATGAATCCTTCATTATTATTATTTTTGATATATTTTAATAACATTCCTTAAGATATATAAAATAAATATATTTTATTGATATTGTGGAAATAAAACAAAAATAGGAAAAATTGAAGCTATCAATTAAAACATTAAAACGCCTACTAATATGTAATGGAATTTAAAGTTTATCACATACGTTTTTAGAATTATTACAATAATCTATAAAATGAACATGACACTTTCATACTAATTAT
>Ga0209589_1001052_pt1 | contig 43504 bp, 15 predicted proteins | sample CowpeawhiteBW_FD_187525 | JGI IMG/M metagenome (GOLD analysis project Ga0209589, IMG submission 187525) | Root nodule microbial communities of legume samples collected from California USA - Cow pea white BW (SPAdes) (version 2) | ecosystem: Host-associated > Plants > Roots > Nodule | place: USA...
ATTTTAACCTAAAAAAAAAAAAAAAAAAGAAAGAGAAGAACAGAACTTGTCTCTGTTGCATCCAAATGTAATGACATCATTGTGTCCAATACTTTCTCTTTGACTTTTTTATTTATCCTACTTTGCCTGTGCAGTATGAAACCTTAATTATTATTGCCTTTTTTTTCTGTGTATTCTTATTTTATTTTTAAACAATAAATATGGTTTAAGTAAATTCAACAATACCTTTGCAAAGTAAATTAAGTTAACAATACTTTTTTGACATATTGTAGAAAATTTCAAAATAAAAATAATACTATTATTATTCATCGTTTATATTTATTTATTTATGTACAAAAAAAACATTTAAGTTTATTTAAATAGATCAATATGTTGAAATGAAAAGGCATTTTAAATAATCCAAAAAACCTGACTTCTTAGACTTTAAAAAAGTTTTAACCTAAAATTATTAGCAAGCATAAATCACTATTTTTTTAAGATTTAGATTATCAGTGAAAAAGATAGACATTTCCTGCTTCTATATTTTTCTTTAAAATAGAGTAAAAAATAATAATTGTGGTTGTGAAATAAATCCTAAATGATTTTTATTATTAACTAGTTAAAGGATGTGAATATCTTAGAAATTGCAAATAAATTGAGAAAAACAGTTTATAATTATACAAGTATACAAAAAAAAAAAAAATTTAAAAAAATATCCCCAACTATAGAGAAGCTTGTGAAAGTCTAACTTCTCTATATTCTTTAGTTCTTATGTATAATTTTTGTTAAAGAATGTCAATGCATCTCAAGTTATTTAAAATTTTCGCTAAAGTGACACTTCTGGTTGAACAAGCTTTTTTATTTTAATTTATTTTATCACTTATTATATAATTCGACATTCTCTCTCTATTATCCTCCTATAATGATGTAAACTAGACATTTCATAACTAAAAACTAATCAATGAAGATGTAAGAAATTAAGTTTTACTAGAATTTCAATCGTAAAAAATTGAAATGCTAATAAAAGAAATTGTAAAAGTATAAATCTTAAAAGCTCTTATAAGATTCTTATATTAAGATATTCTTATGTACTACTTTTTTTTTTATTTATAAACATTTGTCCCATGTTAAGAAAATTTACATGCACCTGTTCTACCCAACATAAAAAATACTTTTATTTAAACTTATTTTATCTATATTTTCCCTTTTAGTCGAACCAAAAAAAGTCTTGTGTAGTAGTATTAACTCAAGATTCAAATTAAACACCTAAATTTTATATATATAAAAAAATCTCTTTTAAAAACATTTTAAAACTTGGACCGTTGGAATAAAACTTAGATAGTCTTTAAAAATGATGTAATGTAATACATTTTAAAGGACACGAGTGATTGCAACGCACCCTCTCTCCAACAATGGATCATTTTCATTATTTTTTTTTTCAGTGAGCATCCATTACTGCAGTTCACATGCTCTCAATTTCCCAACAAAATCATGTATCTTTCATTATCTCTCAACCACTGAAAACTAATTACTCAATAGAAATCAGGGAGAAAGCTGAAGCTTCTTGCATAAAGGAGTTGCACTGCAGCAGAGCAATGTTGTCGTCCTTATCGAAACGAACAAAAAGCTGAAGACTGTGCTCGCAGATCGTAGCTGCAGCAGGTGACAGCTAATTTGTGGGTTTACCCTTCTATACATTATTATATCATGCATCGGAATAACAACCAGGGGCCATAAAAATTCGAGATAGAAACGTTTTCATTTCACTTCTTTCTTGCGACAACAAATTAAACTACTCAAGCAATAACATAAATTTTCCCATTGAGAAATGCACCAAGTTTCCAAGAAAAAACAAGCAGTGAGTACCATGCCAATGGAAACAAAGACCGTGCATGCCCCAAACGTAGCTAGCTACCAGAATGCCTAGATAAACAAAGTTAAATAATAATGAAGTTGAGTAGCCATGAGTGTTACTATTTACTAAAACAGGCGCTATGATATGATAACCGCACCTGGAAAAAGAAACTACTCATAGCTTCTTTTCTCATGCTGCTAATGCAATTACTACTTTTGTTCTTACACCACCATTGCCTTGTTCACAGAACTACCCTCCTAATTAAAACAGAAGCTTTCACGCGTGCAATCTGACCTCACCATGGAAGAAGAATCACAGTTACCATGAAGGAGAAGTGGAAGGGGAAGCCGAGGATGAAGAGAGGCCAATGTTGCTTCGTGAATCGCTGCATGAAGTGGCGAAGGACCTTGCATCTCTCAGGGAAACGGAACAAGCCTCTGAAGGGAGCTTCTTCATTGGAGTCAAAGGAGGGGTAGATGGAGGTGAGTGGGTGATACAAGGGGTTGCCTCATCCTCCTCAGAAGAACCACTTCTTTCCAAACGCGACGGCGAAGTGTCTGGTGTCTCAAATGGGGTGTTTGCTCCGCTCACTTGGCTCCCGTGGTTTTCATAAATGGGGTTGGAAATGTACACGAGCTGTTCTCCGCCGCTGCAAGGTTTATTATTATCATCAAGACAAAGATTTCCCGGGGCACGAGGAAGTGGGTGATCGAGATTTGGTTTCGAGGGTGTTATGGATATGAAGGATGGAGGTGGGGAAGGGCTTGCATTTGGATTGGATTCATGGGGTTGGATTTGGATTTGAAGAAGCTGATGGAGTTCAGGATAGTGAATCTGCTTTCTTGGCCCAGCTTTGTTGTCTTCTTCGCAAGAAACTGCGGGGAGAAGGATGCTTATTGGAGCTTGGAAGACTCCTTGTGTGTAAATGCTGCGGATTGGAGAGTGTTGGTGGTGGTGTGAGGTTGTCTGAGAAGGTGAAGCACTAGCTCTGGCTGTTGTGGGTTGAGTACTGACATTGGGAATGGTGTTGTTTCTACGGTGGCGCCGGCGGAGTAAGAGAGAACAATAGAGCTCGGCTAACAGCACAAATATAAGGACTAGGACCACTGCGAGGGTTACCACCATCACCAAGGTTGCACCCATAATCACTTTGGATGTGCTCTTCATCACACAGTTTCTCTATGTGTCTCTTTCTTCGTAGAATGTGGCTCTAGAAGAGGCACGGTAATATAGGGGTGGTAGGTAAGAACAAGTCCGTTTTGGCGGGAAAACGTCCTTGGCCTTAGACAGGAGGCTTAGATGCAACGGATGCGAATCGTTAAAGGAGAATGTCCTAGGGAACACAAAGGCTTTGCTCCTGAACCACTCTGAATTTCGTGTTTTGACATTCCAGATCAGAGCAGTCAATTTGTTAATTTACTGCCATAAGCTTGCACTGTAGAAGTAACAAAAGTTATACATGTCCACTCTTCTTCCTCGATTCGTTAACTTCACTGCTTTCCTCCTTCTGAGTTGCTTCTTAAAACTGGAACCGGCACATTAAAAGTTGCCTTTTGCATAACTTTAACCACGTGCCAATCGAGCATTAAAGTGTGAGAAATAGCTTTGTATTCATGTGAGATGTTACAGAATTGAAAAAAATTAAGCAATAAATTTATATAATACAAATAATGTATTTATGAACGTGTAAACAACAATTCATAAAAAAAGGGGGCTAGTAAGAGAAGCTCTGAAACAATAGCGTCTGTCTCAACATCTTTTATTCCCCATTAGCCGACCCGAAGAAAGTAGGAACGTGGTAATTTTATGTTACAAACACTTGTACAATCATAAAAGACAAAACTTGAATTGATGTTCTGTATAGCCCGTAGCATATGTAAGATGATGGCAGCAGAGTCACTATTGTCAACCAACACAGACGAGATCATACATGACGATTTATAAAAGCACCACAATGCAATCTTCTGTAATTCCAGGCACAAACATTGTACATATTAAAGCACGATGATCATAAAATAGTGTACTTTTACCCTTTATCATCCTCTTAGTGCTGCAATCCTAGCTGCTAGATCATCATAGTCAGGTAAATTAGGATGCACATGCCGAGCGTCGTGTGATCTAACTGGCTCAAATGTAGCAGCACGATTAAATACTTTCTTAACTTCCACTTCTCTCTGTTGTTTACGAGGAAGGGAAAGTGATCGTGATGCATGACTAACCATCACTGGTGTCTCATCAGATCCATCGCCGCTTCCACTCTTCTGCAATTCATTAGTTGAGTCATCCATTTGATGTGCATGGTGAATTTTAGAGTTTCTTTTTAATTTTTCTGGCACAAGGACGGATGGTTTTTTGCTATAATGGATCAGCAATTTATCTATTATCCTTTCCTCTTCAGCATTTTGATACTGCTCTTCCTCAAACACAGCTTGCAGACCACGTCTTGAATCATCTCGTCTCCTGCTTCTGCTCCTTGATTTTCTCTGAACTCCAGAGTCTTCGTTAGAGGCATCGTAGTAACTTGGCGGTCGTGATCTTGAGTGTCTTCTCCTCGTAGATCTTGGTTTTAGCACAGGGACTTCTTCAGCATCTTGTCGAAATGATATTTCTTTTTCACGATTCTGTCTGCTCAGTCTCTCGTGTATATTGCCCTGCCAATCCTGGTCAGAACTATTCAAACCTATTTGAACCCTCTCCGTCACAGTGGTATCAAGCTTCTCATGTGCAGAATGATATGTAGAGAGGCCACCACTGTCGGTAATTGAAGATATTATATTGGCTCCACTTGAGATTTTCTGCTGCTTAGAATTAGGTTGTTTAACATATGGAGGTGGAATGACATTACTGTAGCTGGACTTCGCTGTTGGTGTTACATCTCTTTGAATATTTCTCTCGGATTCATCAGTTACAGGTAGGCCAACATGATTAACAGAGAATGGCTCCTTTGCATTAACCTTGAAATGTGATCCCGCATGACTGGGAGATTTCCTAGCAGTTGCAGTGTCCTGGTTTTCTCTTAGAGGTGTGGTATTCCCCAAATTATCTTCAAGCCTGGAACCACATTCAAATTTTTCCACTGTTTTCTTCTGGGATAAACGTTGAATTGGTTTTGTCGAACTACCTTGGTTTTCTCTCAGAGGAGTGGTATTCCCCCAACTATTGGGCTCTTTGGAACCACATTCAAATCGTTCCACTGCTTTCTGCTCAGATGGATGTCCAATCGGTTTAAGCATACTGCCCAGGTTTTCTATTGGAGGGGTGGTATTCCCACTACTATAATGCAGCTTGGAACCACCTTCAAGTTGTTCCACTTTTTTCTTCTGAGAGGGGTGTACAGTCTGCTTTAGCATACCAACCTGGTTTTCTCTGGGAGGGGTGATATGCCCCCTACTATTGTGCAGCTTGGAACCACCTTCGATTTGTTCCACAGTTTTACACGGAGATGGATGCCCAATCGGTTTTAGCATACAACCCTCCTTCCGATAGCCTCTGTCGCTCTTCTCAACTGTAACCTCATGCCTTCCTGGATTATCATGGCCATCCCTTTCCTTATGAACTTCCGAAACCCCAGGGACTGTGGATTTAGACTGAAGATTACGTTCATGTCTGTTTAAGACTACAGCTTCATTGTCAGGCTGAAATCTCCATCCATCATTGGCAAGATCACGATTTTCCTCCAACAAAACATCATTCCCTACTTCCCTATGGGTAAGATCCTTGCCTTGCGATGGTTTATCATGGTTAGACATATAAGCATTGTGTTCCTGTACATAAAATATTAACAATTTCACATACATTCTAAAAACTTGAAACAAATTAAGTATTATGTAGGTATTCAATTTTGAGAACGAAACTAGTATAACGTGAAAAGGAAATGCAAAAGACAGCACCTGTACCACTGCAGAGGATCTCGACATCCGCAGTTTGAAAGCACTGGAGTCCCAGTTTATTAAAAACTCTGATGCAATATCCTGCATCAAGCAGACCTTGTTCTCCAATGTAGAAGACTTGAAATTCAAATTTGCAGCAAACTGATAACTTGAAATTTAGTCAATACAGGAAAACAGAAGAAGTCATCAATATGTAGTAAAGTTCTAACATAAATGAACAATCACCTCTTGATTGACATAGCATTCCATGGAATTCCCATATCTCTCCTGAAATATTTGTCTAAGGTCACGTAACTCTGGTAAATCAGAAAATCTTGCAGCACCAAACATCAGAGACGATACAGCCATCCTACATTCCTCAGGGCAACCACTGTAAAAGAAATGGAAGCAATTATGTCATTAAGTCATTCAAGTTTCAACTTCTGAATTTGAGGAAAAATATACAACGACTATTTAACCATAACAATTTTGAGACATTTATGACAGGTACAGGTGTCCAACCAACCATATTCATCAACTGAGAAACAAATAAACATAACTCCACCCACTTCTACATCTTTTGACCAGTTCATCTCACCAAAAATACTACTAAAGTTGCTTTTATGGTCGGGAAAAGCGTAACTGAACCTAAACAAAGAAAAAATGCAGGCGCAAAGGCCAGATCAATTTTCAACCACACCAGAATAACTACACACATGTGAACCTGTAGTAGATGCACAATCATTATGGTGTAGTCAGTACTATTGGTGACCATTTTCAGGAACCACTTGCAGCATTGTAGAAACAAATTAGGAAACCTTTTCCCTTAAAATGATGCAATTTCTACAACTGGGATTCTTGATCAAACAACGAGAGAAAAATTAATGACGAATGATGATATCAGAAGAAAAAACACCGCTACCAACTCACTCATAATCCTTATCTCCAGGGAAGCAGGGTATTTTATTTGGTCGATTGCACTTGTATCCGTTACGCAATGCATATCCGTACGGTACACTTAGTTACTTATTATTTTGGAAAAAAAAATCTAAAAGGCGGCTTGAGTATGACTTTAATCAAACTAGGAGCAGCCATGATATAAAGATATAAAACTAGATATACGTTATATGCCCCTGCGTATAATGACAATTTTTAAAAACTAAATTGAGCGATTTTTTGTCTCCTAAAATTTCCATTCTTTTCTTCATTCAATCAAACTCACAATATGACACCGGTGAGATGATAGATATTTTATACGAGTTTGAAATAAATGATTTTATCGCAATCTACATCGATTTCATATTCGTCGTTCATATTATTTTAGAATTATAGTAATGTATCCATACTTTTTATTTATTTGTTAGTTTTAAAATTTGCTGTATTTCGTGCATCGTATATATCCATCCTGGGGCCGAAATTCACATTAACTTTGTTATAGCCAAAGCAATTAGTCATAATTCCGAGTTGAGATGAGAATTAAAATGAAAAAAAAAAATTAATAATAGAGGTGATAACAAGAAGTTTAAAAGAAACAAACAAACTAATAATACCTCAGCTTCTGCATCGCTGGGAGGTGCTTCAACACAAACTCACAGCATTGCTCAACGAAACCATAGCAAGAGGACAGTGTTAACTCAACCACGAGTCCTTCCGCCTGTTTAAACACCTCGCAACAAGACAAAACTTAATTGAAAACGAGTTCATCAAAGAGACAAGGCATTGTTCACACATTAAAAACTCTACTGCAATCCCTCACTCGATGAAAACTAGCATCCTCAATAAGCTAACGTTACATAATCCAGAAACTGCCCAAAATAAAAACAAACACAAAAGAAGAGAACCAATTACCCTTCCGTAGGCATTAATATCGAGACCGTTGAGCAATAGATCAGCAATATCCTTCTTCAGAAACTTCTCTGTCGCTCTTCTCTTCCTCCGTATCACATCAATCCGAGTCTTCGTCAATTTGATCAACGATTTGCTGAGAACAAACAAGCAGGAGAAAAAAAATCACGTTTATCGTAATGAGAAGCATAAAAGCACTCTTAATTCTCTCCACCTTTCTTCATCAAATAACAACAATACACAAAAACAAAGCAACAGGAAGAACCATTTCGCGGTGAAACCTCTCCCGAGTATTCCATCCAACATGTTGGAAGTCCTCGGTCGTGCGACTCAGTGAACTACTCGCCGTGGAAGTTCAGAACAGATTCGCCACTGCTGAAACCTTCATTGTAGAGTAACACAGTGTGTTGCAGTGAAAGAAGGGGAAGAAGAGAGAGAAAATATATATAAATAAATGCATACTAATAAATGAAAACGAATAGAAAAGTAAATGGAATTTAAGAAAAGGATAGTATCTCTGAAGGCGCTTCTGCTACGACGATAATGACCTTTGGCTGTTTCAATAAAGACGATGATTAATGTGAACGTTGGAAGGGTATTTTCGGTAGTTAGAGGAGTTTTGTTCGGCTGCAGAAAGAAATTTAAAAGTACAATGAAACCGAGTGGTTTGGCCACTGAATTTGTTGACACTGGAAAAGAATTGAACGGTGAAGATCTAAAGAGACTTGCTGAGCTGGAATGCACATTTCGATAAAGAAATAGAAGGGGCTAAGGATTAAGAGCCGTTGCGTCACTCATTAGCTTCGTAGTGTTTAACGGTTTAACCTGAACCGGGAAATTCCACAAGGATGCACCTCTTATTTGTTTTAGGATAAAAGGTTCTTATTGTTTTTTATTTCTTTAAATCGTCTTATAATATATAATATTATGCATTTTTTTTCTGCTCGCCACGTCTATTATTCATGCGTGGTATTTATTATTTATTTATTTATTATTATTATTACGAAAACATATCCGTTCCCATGCTTGTATGTTTGCATTTATATCAAAAAATGAAAAAAAAAAGTTTGAGAACAAAATTTTAGTTAATTTGTAGAATAAATTTATTAATACACTAAAACCAAAACTACGAAAACAGAGAAATAATGGAAAAAGTAACTACAATATAATAGAGGAAAATGAAAAGGAAGACAGAAAAAAAGTAAAGTAATCAGAAAAAGGTATAATATGATGGAAGAATAGAGAAAGAAAATTTATATCCATTAATGATAAAGAAAAGTAAGATAAAAAAGATTAACTAAAATACTTATATATTAAAATAAAATATGAAAACAAATTCCTAATTATAAATTATTCTTTGTTGATAGGTTAGTTATACTTATTATCATATATGCGATATACTACAACTTAATGGTTCCCTTTTCTGAAGAATCATTATTAGCTTAATAAAATGATAATATATATACGTTTTTGTTAAATTAAATGTTATACTTTCCTTAACAATACAAAAGAATAAAACAATAAGATGCTAAATAAGTGGTGATTCTCTATTAGAATACACAATGCTATTTAAAATAAACATGTCTTAAAAGGACACTAGTGAAAACAAATTTCATTCATCTATTACTCACTTGACATTATAAATTAAATTTAGTTTAATTAAATGAAATGAAATAAAAACTAAAGTTAATAGTTATTTATTGTAGCTGAATGATGGTAATAGTAAATTGATATTATAAAAAAGTTTAAAGCCTTCTTTCTCTCTCTTTTTTAATTCACTTTTCTATTGACATCAAAGTTTACAATCATGACCGTCCCTAGCAGAATTAAATTCTGATTCAGAAAATAAAACTTGAAGTTTCTCGAAGTAATGGAATTAACAGATACTTGCATAACTTCAAATACTATTAATTATATATATATATATATATATATATATATATATATATATATATATAAAAATATTATTAAATATATATATATATATATATATATATATATATATATATATATATAAATTATGAAATAATATTCAAAAACTTTTTTTCATTTCTTTATATTTCGAAGAGTTATCATAAACATAACCTTACAACAACTAGAAGAAAGTGCCACAATAGTGGACTTTTCTGTGTTAATTTTGCTTGTTATTGTCATAAAACTTTAATTTGACAAATATGTCATGACAACTCACTACCCACAGAAAACATTAAAACCAATTTTAAATGTTTCCTAATTTACATTAAATTATAATTATAGTATTATATCACAACATTTAGTTACCTATATAGCGAACACTCACAAAGTCACAATAACATTAATATCACCGAAGAATAAGGTTACAACTTGAAATCTCATTAAAACTAACAATTGCATCAACTGCCACTTGCAAAATGCCAAAGAAACAAATTGAATAATAAAAATGTGCCAAATGAAATTGATGAGAAATAGAAGATTTAATTTTCTTATAACACGTTTGAAGGAGGCAAACTTGAGTTCATTAACAGTGAGACTTGAGAAGAGAGGGCAATTTGTTTATTTTATTTAAGAGAGGTGTTTAATATGCGTAAACAAAAATGTTAAAATAATAAGTTTATCTAAATTTATTATTTTAATTTGAAAATGTTTATTTGAAACAAAAAAATTATCCTCTTCTCTTTCCGTCGAAAATTAGAAAAAGCAATAAATGAAAAACTTACATGAATATGGACATGCTTAATCAAATGATACCAAGAGTTAATTATTGTAAAATATCTCCTTTAATAATTTTTATCACTCTTAGACTCAATCGACCCACATATTTAAGCAAGTGATATTATTGTTAAAATAATGTACAATAAATTTTAACTGATTTCGATATTTGCAAACAATAGTTATTGATTTATATTTAAATAATGTAACATCCCAATTTTAGCGGCTTAAAACTAATAAAAATAGGGAGTTTCATCATAGTTCCAAAACAGATAATCCAGTATACACAATATATTAGTACAGTCTTACAAAAGATATGACTATAAAAATATATCACTTATACACTTAAACTAAACTAATAAACTATACACTTAAACTGACCACTGCTAAAGCTCCCACTGGAAACCTCCTCATCAACCTAAAACGATGGCTCTTCATCCTCCAGAACTGCCTTTGACGCTGCAATCACATCTGCTCCCACCGAATAGGTGATCATCGCAAAAGGAAAACATACAACACGAGATAGACACACAGAAAGCAAGGGTAAGCTAATCTGATTAAAGGAATCATACAATTCAATTATAAACATAAATCATGCAATCTTTCTCATTTTCACCAGAATCACATAGATCACCCCAAACACAATGCAGATATATTACTATAGACTCGATATCCGGATTATGTAAGCGACATTGGATCTCTGGGTGGCTTGCACCTGTGAAGGTTCCCAAACTCTGCAGAGTTTGGACACAAAGGGTTGTCACCCAACTACTCCCAAGGTAAGTCCCCTTCGCGTCTGTGACTGAATCGGGTCCACAGACTAGGACCTCCTGCTACTCCTCACGACATAATCCATTACACTCTACATGAGCCTTAATGGTTATTGGAGCGTAGGATACCAACCCATACGGAGTCCTCATGTCCTTACACACACTAACATACTCTTTTGAATTTCCCTTGAAATTCTAATTCAACCACTTCTTCTCATATTCCAACTTCAAGCAATTTCACCACACATATTACCAGTCATAACAATTCATGCATATCATAACTAAGTTCACATTTAAACATAACTTCATCCATTAGAAACAGAGAAATAACACTCAGCGGCAGAGGTTCTCGCCTAGGCGAAAAGGGCTCTCTCGCTTAGGCGAGTCATTCTCGCCTGAGCGAGGCTTGAAACAGAGAACAACCCAAACTCTGGGCGAATTCTCGCTCAGGCTAAGTTGTCTCGCTTAGACGAGAGTGACTCTCGCTCAAGCGAGACTGGCTCGCCTAGGCGAGATCTCGTGCAGAGACAAGGGATGAGTTTCTGGTGTTTTCGCTCAGGCGAGAGCTGCTCGCTTAGGCGAAAATACCAGATTCCCAATCTGTTCTCACATGCAACAGTAAAGAAATCTAGCCCAATCCAAGCATACACTCAATTACACAGTTCAAGCACTCATACAATAATCAATCATGCAATTCAAAGTCATCAGAATGATTTCTATACGAAATTCAAGTAAAACAGTTAGCTTCCCTTACCTGTTATCCTGTTTAGACAGCTTTATAAACGTCAACGCCTTAAAAACATCAACACCTCTAACTCCACAGGATGCTCTACCTACACATAGAAATATCACAAGAACGATCAGGACATACCGTTATGATCACTGATCAGCAAAGACTCATACTGATGATTAAAACGTCGCATGCAAGCGGAATAGGGCTTGCATGCAACAGAAAACAGAAAAAGACTAAAAAGAGAGCGGAAACTCAACTTACGCGAACGAAGAAACTGATCGGTCTAATTTGAAGAGCTCGCCGAGAGGATCAATCCTACAGTCTCGGTTCTTCAATCAGACGACTAGAGAGACAGAACCTCTAGAGAGAAGTCAGAGAACTCTAGAAAAGTGGTTTCTAGAGAGATGATGTGTTTTAAAATAATGAAACTCGTTTATAACAATTTTATTTATACTAAAACATTTTAATATTAAAATAATTGAGTCTCACTATTTTTAAATCACTATCACTTTTAAAACACCATTTTCTAGGGTCTTGCAAATAAGACCTTTTTATGTAAAATAAAATAAAATACTATAAAATATCAATTTTTTAGATGCGTAAAATGTAATATACTTAATATTTTATAAGATTTTTAGGTTAACAGATGAATTAGTAAAAATCTTCTTTTTTGATAAAAAAAAAATCGAATGTGTATCAAATTCTTCTTCACTTCAAAATATATCTCATTCGCTATTTTTGTTTTCACTCCAAAAAATGACATTATAAGAAATCCAGACGAAGATGTTTTATTTTAAAATGGAGAAGTACAATAATACATTAACTTAATTCATAAAAGAATTAACATCACTTGAACCTTAAAGGTTAAAACAATAAATTTATGTGTCTTTTTTTTCTTTTACTTATACAGTTGTTCACATAAAATATTTGTTTATCTCTCGTTTAGGAAAATTTTGATACAGGTATACTTATCATCATGTAACTCTAATACTATTATGTATTTTTCGAGTATATTCAATAGAAAGTGATAACAACAATAAAACATGAGCTTAACTCACATAAAAAATTAACACAAACTTTAAAATAAAATCTTAAAAGAGTAAGTTTATAAAATTTTTGTCTTATACAATATTTAATTTTTTTCAACTTTACTTAATATAAGACTTAATATCACATTTAAGATTTTCATCCTATAAAGCGAAGAAGACCCTTCTACAAAGAAAAACATTAAGAAACGAAAAACTATATAATAATGAAATTATTTAAAGGAAAATAAATTTTTAACAAAAGAAAATTGAAAACTTGATAAATTTTCTATAAATAAAATTGAAATAATTTAATTTTTATTTTTTAATTAAAATAAGTAATAAAGTAATATTTTTTTATTTGAATAAGTAGTTTGTCATGCTCCATGAATTTTCTTTATAAAACCTGAATTTGGAATTTAGCATCCTTTTCCAAATAGCTTTACATTGATGATGGTGAGAGTTATATAATATGATGGTTGATTGTTGCTGCATATTAAACTCTCAATTGTGTATGAATAGCCTTTTCATTTGTGTAGCAATATAATATGAAGTTATATCTTTATCTTTCAACTGAAATCGATCGATACATGCGGCAATGACAGTATATTTTTCCTTTGATCTAAAGTGAAACCTTTGAACTGTTTCACGTTGACTCGTTGGGAATGCACTAATTACTATTTTATTTCGTTGTAGTTCCATTCTTATGAGTTTTTATTATGGTCATAAAAGCACCACTGACTTCACTTTGCACTTTCTATTTATTTTATATATGTCAACACAAAAATAAGATTGGATTTGTTATTACCAGTACTGCATTAACTTCCAATCAATTCAAAGAAATGTGCACACATCCTTATGAATACCAAAGATGTAATCAATTCTTATAATTACGAACGACAAAATGGACTATGGTACACGACCAGCTCGTCAAAACTGATAGATTTGGGTTGTAATTTTAAGTTTCTCAATCCGTTTTGTTTCGGCCCTCCTAACCTGTCGATCAACCCGTTTTTAGTCTGCTAACTCATTTGGTATTTTTTTTTTTAAATTAAAAATTAAAATATTAAAACTTTTATATTATATTTGTGTAAAGATATAAATATATAATATCATTATAATTTAAATTATTAACACTTATAAATTAAGTTTCAATAGTTAGTTATAGATTAAATTACTCTTTTGATCATTGATTTTGTCAAGAAATGTTAAATTGATCTTCCAGTTTTTCTTTTGTATCAATTTGATTCTTGTTTTTCAAAGATGATTCAATTTGTTCATTGTTAGTTTGATCAAACGGTATTAAAATCAATCTCATGTGTCAATTTGTGATTTTTTTTCATTTTATTTTATTTTATTTTATTATTATGTTTTTAAAAAAAAAAATTTATTCTTGTACACATGTCATTTCACAATTGTGTCACATGTCAAAAAGTCTCAATTTGATTTCTACATTTGTTTTTAGTTTCAATTTAGTCCCATTTTTTGTAAAAGTAGAAAAATATTGTCCCTCTTTAAATTGAAACTCAATTTACTTTTTGTATAAATCTTATAGTGATATTTTTACTAAAATTAATATTTTTGTTAAATACGTCTGGAAATATTTTTAAATTAACTTTAAAATCTATACAAAATAATTTAGCTTTTCGAAAAATAATCAATTTTGTCAACCAACAAGCTTAATATTTGGATCCACCTCACATTTTTTATACATGTTGGTGGGCTAATCCGCCGAGCCAAATCCACATTATCACCCCTACCTAAAACAAATATTATATGTGACTCAAGTGAGAATATAACATTGATTCTAGTCATAAACAATGTAGTATCTCTCACTAAGATGACATACTACATTGATTGTGTCAAAAATTAATGTTTAGTCTCTAATTTAAAATTAGGGACTAATTTATGTATTAATTTCTTAGTAATTAAAACCTAAATAATTAATATTAGAATCCAATTTAAATTCTAATTCACAAATCAATTATATTTTTTTATTCATGATATAGACTATTTTATATATTGTTGGGAAATGTGAGTCTAAGTCCCACATTGGGTAGAAATGAGTAAGTGGAGCATCACATAAAAATGAAGACCCATAAACTCATTGTCTTAATGTTTTTGGTTGAAAGTGATGTTGATGTCTTATGGTTGGCCTCAAGCCTCGTTGGTGTTGTGTCTCTACAGTAAACCCCCTCTATAAACCTAACATATATCAATAATTTTTAATTCTCATTATTTAGTCTCTAAAATTATTTGTAGTGACAAATAACAAATTTAACTAAAATTAAAAATCACATTAAAAACAAAAAAAAAACTAATTATATTTTTACTAATACATCTTCTTCGTTGATATTTTTTAAAGAAGAACACATATGTAAACAAAAGATAACACCACTAGAATATAATTCATCCAATGTGACCTACAAACACAGCGTCCCTTACCAAATATATTGTTAATTTATAAGCATATAATAAATTTTATACTAATTATATTCTAATCATAATAAAAATAATTTAATTATATAACTTTTTTTACTAATTATTTATAACTCGTATATTTTAGACTTGTAATGCATATTGTGATAACTTTTAATTTCTTAAGTATTTATAACAAGTTAAAAATTGATTGACTTATTTTTTAGTTCAATAATAAAAACGATATACGACGCTAGAAATAAGATCATTTTCCATAGGTTTTTTTATTGATTCTTCTTTTGGGTGGTAGAATCCATTATGGGACTTCATTGAAATGGGTTGGGTTTCGAGTAATTTCTTTTCCAGATTGGTGAGTTCCGGACATGTCACTTTCCTTATATGCGAGAATTTATATAATTTTCTAAATTTTTGGATATGTCACTTTGTATTAATATGGATTAATTTGTGACTCATCTCTTCGATTATATATTAACTCTCTTCATTTGTATATAAATATTAAGACAATGAGATTAAGTATCTGTGCCATTCCCAACGAGTCAACGTGAAACAGTGTATGAATAGTCTGCATTTACTATGAAGTTATATCTTTATCTTTTCATTTGTGTAGCAATATAATATGAAGTTATATCTTTATCTTTCAACTGAAATACATGCGGCAATGACAGTATATTTTTCCTTTAATCTAAAGTGAAACCTTTTAACTGTTTCACGTTGACTCGTTGGGAATGCACTAATTACTATTTTATTTAGTTAAGAATATGTAAATGCCACATTCAAGAATAGTAAATGAAAGAGACAGATTTGAAAACTTGAAAGTGATGAGAGGCCAAATAATGGAGTATATATTAGAAAAATGTGAAATAAAAAAAAAAGTTTTTTTTTTTTTTTTCAACTTTGCACTGAACAAACAAGACTTTGGTTTAGTGCCTAGAGAGAAGCTATCTTAGGCCAATTTGACTCTTCGATACACAGTGATGATACATAAATGAGTACTTATAATTTAGGGTTATAAAATAAACACAAATCAAATATTCAATGGTCACAAAAGTCTATCAAAGAGACCACAAAGTCATGCATTGCATAGTTAATGAAGAATACTAAATAAAAATATAAGTTTTCGTGAAGAATAATAAAATATTGATATAATTATAAAAATACAAGGGTCGTGAAGAATATTATTTAACTTGATGTTATTAGTATGTTTTGTAAATAAACCGATAGGGAAATTAAAAACTGTTTATTAACTTTTGTTTCTATTTAAACTGGCATCTTAATCTTTGATTATTCTTTAAATTTGTTGAACTCGACCAAATAGTATGAATAGGTTACTAAGGGGAGTGTTTAACCAATATAAAAATGTTTGATACTTACTTTAAATTTTATTATTTCAAAAATTTTTAATTTATAAATTTTTAACTTTACGAATTAAAATATGTTATATATGTTTAATATAATTTGACAAATATAATCTAAATTTGAAAATTTTATCATAATGAAGTACTAATATATTAAATATTAAAAAACAAAGAAAAGTTCAAAATATGGACAAGATTAATTGGGTTTTCAATTGACTTAACCAAGTGAATTGAGGTTAATCCGAGAGGAATGCATTTTTTTTTATATTTCAACATCAATCCAACTCGTTAATTCACTAAATCATGATTGAAAATGGATTCATCCGAGTTTTATAACTATCAATATTGCCATTAGTTTTATCTTGTATATTTTTAATATCCCAATAAATTTATTTATTTTTATTGAGTGATAGTTATTATTGTCATAAAAGACAAGCCAATGAATAACATGCTCGGATTATGCTCGGATTTTGTATGAAAATATATAGGTAACACGTATATAATGTTTTAATTATGTAAATAGTTTTATTAGTAAATTATTTCCTATATTTAAATTTTTGATTTGTTTTAATTTTTTATATTTGTTCTTTATTTAATTAAGTCTTTATTTTTGTGTAAAAAAATTTAATATGATTCTTCTATTAAATATGTTCTTATCATAAAAAATAGTGGTTTGTCACGTATTAAAATTTGGATAATCTTTTCTACATTTAAATTTTTTTGATTTTGACATGTTATATCTTGAAAGTAAAAATTATTAAAATTTTTACGTGTGACTTCAGATTTTAACACATAAACGTGGATGTCAATTTAATAGAAAATACCATATTGATCTTTTTTTTATTAAAATAAAGATTCAATTGAATTTTTTTAGAAAATATGAATTAATTAACTTAAATTTACCTAAACTTAGAAACCAAATTGTTAATTAAACCCATATAAATTCATTTTTGGGTTTTATTAGCACGTGAAACTGATTATTTGACACCGTTATCAGCAAGTAAATTTGTAATTAGAAATTTTAAAAAGCATATATAACCATAAATATTTAATGCAAAAACGAATATGTATTCGTTTTATATTAAAGAAAAAGTTTTGTGGTGGACCCCTTAAAAGTAAAACGAACCTAGCTCCGTCCCTGTATGTGACATAGACATAGACAATTAAACATAAAATTAGAAACTTAAATATAATGCAATGGCGTGTTTAAGTAGATCGAAATCACTAATGGGGTCATTAAGACGTTCTACGTAATAAAGTGAACATCCCGTACATAAATAGTAGGTCATTTTCTAACTTTTGTGAATGATTGGATGATAAATCGATAGAGGGGTGTTTTTAAATTGAAAATTATAATAAAAAAAAATTGAAGTCTTTATATTATAATAAGTTTAGAGTACGTGTGTAGGATTTGAGTGAGTGTTTGTGCTTAATAAGACCAAAATTTTGTCCACTCCCAATATGTGTTTGTGAATTTGGTTTTATTGGGAGATGGAAGTTGGTTTCTTATTAGCTTTTATTATCATGGACATGTCCACTTATAAACCAAACTCCTTTTAGCACTCATCACCAGTCACCAATTCAAATATATATATATATACACACATACCTGTATCTATACATCCAATCCACCCCAATACAAAAATCCCTTTAACTTGCTCTCTCTTTTTCTTTCTCTTCATGTCCTTGCTTCCTGCTTTCTCATCCTTTCAACAAAACCAAACTTCAAACTCAGTTTATTCAACCAAATCAGACCCTCACAAACTCATATCATAACTTTCAACTTCACACAAAGTGTTTGACTCAACACTCTGATTTCAGCCTCAGCATCAAGACTTTGTTGCTGTCAACGACCACATTGTGATTGATCATAACTGTGACTTCATTTATATATCCACTTTATGTGCGGCTTATAAGTTTTGATGGAGTACTTGAAGGAGGTGGAAGGGAAAAGGGTCCATGATTATGTTGAGGTAAAGATGGGTAAAATGAGAAGAGTGGTAGGTGTTGGAGGAGCAGTGATAGTAGGTGCTGGACCTTCAGGGCTTGCTGCAGCAGCATGTCTTAAACAGAAAGGTATTCCAAGCCTAATCCTTGAAAAATCTGATTGCATAGCTTCAATGTGGCAGTTCAAGACTTATGATCGCTTGTGTCTTCATCTTCCTAAGCAATTCTGCGAACTCCCTCTAATGCCATTCCCCCAACACCTTCCCTCTTATCCAACAAAGCAACAATTCTTGGCCTACTTGAAGGCCTATGCCAACCATTTTCACATCAAACCAACATTCAGCAGAACAGTGGTCAGTGCCAATTATGATCACAGATGTGGCTGCTGGAGGGTCAAGACTCAAGACTTCAAAAAGGAGGAGACAGAATATGTCTGTGAGTGGCTCATAGTAGCTACTGGAGAGAATGCTGAGGAGTTTGTGCCACAAATCCAAGGAATGGGTGAGTTTGAAGGACCTATCTTACACACTAGCACATATAAAAGTGGCACTATGTTCTGCGGAAAGAAGGTTTTGGTAGTTGGATGTGGAAATTCGGGAATGGAAGTTTGCTTAGATCTCTGCAACCATAATGCTCTTCCGTCCCTTGTGGTTAGAGACACGGTTAGTAAATTTCAATAACATCCTCAACATCTTCGTATATATGCTTCCATCACTAGTACCTCCAGTTCAAAATATCTATACACTGTTAACTACAAAGAAATTATGACATATAATAATAGTTAAAACATATCTATCAGAAAAGTATTGAAGAACTCTCTACAATCCTGTTATTACTGTGTTTGTACATGCATAAGAAAGCGTATTGGGTATTGCTTTTGCAGTAAATTCAGCTTAAATATGTGTTCTTGTTGGAATTGATGTAGAACAGTGACATGAACAGAGTATGCTAATGTATTACGTGCATAAAGGAGTAAAATATGACATGAATGAACAGAAGTAAGACCACGCCTAAAGTTTTATATTTTAAGTTATTGTGTAATGAGTTATTGTGAGGGTAAAATATAAGCCTCATACGTCATTTTCATTACTAAAGAACTAGTATGGCAGAAACCGTGTGTTTGCGAAACTAATTAATTATTTTTGAAAACATGAGTGTTGATTCTAAATAAAGAAAAGTTTTGAAAAAGGAATTTATCATGGTCCTGAATAGTTTATTGGAATCCTTCGGCATGCGCGAACGTGGTCAGCAACCCAAAATCTTTAATGTTGTTTTCTGTCATGGAACCATTTTCAGTGGTGAAGAGAATCTCCGGAAGCATGAAAAGATGATGGTCACTACTGGGGTGTCTCTAATTTTCCTAAAATGTTTCTTGAGCAACTTTTAAGATTTCAAACGTGATATTTTGTTTTCACCACAGGTGCATATCTTACCTCAGCAAATGTTCGGGAAATCAACTTTTGGTTTGTCTATGTTCTTGCTCAAGTGGTTCCCTGTACGCCTCGTGGATAAGTTTTTGCTTCTAATGTCACATCTCATTCTTGGGGACACAGCTCAATTTGGACTTCATCGTCCCAAAATTGGCCCTCTAGAGCTCAAGAACTTGTACGGCAAGACCCCAGTTTTGGATGTTGGAACACTTGCTCACATAAAAAGCGGAAAAATTAAGGCTAGATAATCTTCTCTATCCCAATCAAACCTAAATTATTTTATCGTATTCTGGTTCTTGTCGTAGTCAACCAAATTTGCCGTTTTTAAAAATCTTGTTTCTCTTTCATTGATTCTAACGATACATGGTCTGATATGTATAGGTTTGCCGCGGGATTAAACAGCTAGCACAACACAAGGTGGAGTTTGTGGATGGAAAAACAGAGAATTTCGACGCAATCATTATGGCGACCGGTTACAAAAGCAATGTACCCACTTGGTTGAAGGTGCTTCCTTCGACACTTGCTAACTTACAAAATTCCAATTTTGATTGTTGATTTGATAGATTTTCGCATAGAATAATGATTGTTTGAGGTAATGATTGGGATTTTGAAATGTTTGGTTTGAGCAGGGGAGCGAGATGTTTTGTGAGAAGGATGGGTTGCCTCGAAAAGCTTTCCCAAATGGATGGAAAGGTGAAAATGGATTGTATGCAGTGGGTTTCAGTAATCGTGGTCTTCTTGGAACATCCATTGATGCGAAGAGGATTGCAGAAGATATTGAACATTGCTGGAAAGCTTCTAAGACCACGTAAGTGTGGTACTATAAAACAAAGCAAAATCTTGTGTTCGTGGATGCACCACCATCCAGAATTCCCCTTTCAAGGAATGAAAAATCAGTCGGATTTCTGTATAGTAATAAGAGATTCGGATAATATAAACGAGTCTATAGATTCTAACCTAGTTGCAGTTATTGTTTATAAGAGATATAATTAAGGAAGTTTTAAAATATAATCAATCCATTTACGAAGGGTATAAATACAAGTTTATGTACAAGATCTATCACATATATGTAACTTGTATATGAATGGAAGCAATGTTTACATTTAACCATTTCAAAAACCCATATTGTAAAGATAAAAGAAAAGACTAAAGTATACAAGTGTCGAGTGCATTGAATTGGAAGTTTGAGGATATTAGGATAAATATATCAAGAAGAATGTGATAAGTACATTAAAGGAATGGTTACATAAGATATAAAAAATGTGAATCGAAATAAAGATAAAATTGGAGTGCAAATTAAAAAATGTTAACTAAAAAGATATAGTATTATCGACCGTTGAAATTCGTTAAAAATTAGTAAAATTTGTTGGTAATGTAATTTCTGACAGATGACTAATAACATAATTGTCGGTATTTTGTGCGTTTGTAAAACTTACCGACAAACTTATGAAATCCTCAGTAATTGCTAATGCCATATACTCCATCAGTAATAGGGACGATGATTTGTCGATGGGTCTAGGAAAATATTATTGATGGAAACTATATTATATACAATTAGTGCAAAGATCTTTATTCTCTACATCCAAATAAAACCTACCAATACAATAGACATTCCTTTAAGTCTATACTCATTTAAGTTTGTATCCCGTCTAAATCCGTATTTAAAAATGAAAAATTCTCGGATCAATAATTTTATAACTTTATTTTTCAGATAAAATCATGTAAAGTCATTTGATGATTATTTTCGATTTGTTTGCGTGTAATTGTTGATTGACCATTTTGTAAAATACAACCAAGGGTTAAAAGCGGACATTGAGTTTGATGTAACTGATCCAATGATAAATAAGAAAAATCTTTCAACTCGCTCATATTGACATTAAGGTTGATAACACATTTTAATAATTTGAAGATAACATCATGTTAGTCAATTTCAATTTAAGTAGCTGTAAGGTGATCTCATTCATGATTTGCTTGATCTCTTATAAGATTTATTATATAACTCATTATTGAGAATATTTATTTAATATCTTTTTTATTTAAATTAGTTTTTAGGAAATAATTTTGATTTTAGAAATATCTTTTGATTGAGAATATTGTAAATATTATTTATATATATATATATATATATATATATATATATATATATATATATATATATTTGAATGTTTACATTTCTAATGTCACATATATTTTATTATTAGTGTTCGTATCAATATTTATGTTTCATAGAAATAAATAATATAAATATGTAATATATATTAGTATAAATTAATAAACCTTATTTTTAAAAATATTAATAAAAAACATTAAAACTATAAAATAAAATAAAAATTCATTATTTATTGAATGTGAGACTTTTAAGTTTTTCCTTCAAATATAACACTTCTACCACTTGACATATAAATCAAAGTTTCCCAAACCACACTTCAAACGCTGCAAATCCACTCCACCACAACTTCACCTCCATCCACGGCCTGCAAAAACCTAAAACGTCCACGAATCACCTTCTACAACAAGAAAATGAAGCTCAAAACCAACCACACCCACACATTTCATGCGCATGCACATTATCGATGTTGTAACTTATTACACACGCACAACACTGATGTTGCTACCCTAGACAAAACACGACATTGATTACGTAAGTGATTCCTCTACACATGCAACACACATTCAACCAGAAACACGCACACACATAAGCTTGAGCACTCACACACACATGGAGCTTGGACCTCATATTACATGGGCCACGAGAGGTTTTTCGTTTACCACCACCCAATTCAGAAGAAAACTCACCTATAAAGCTGAGTTCGAAAAACTTGAACCACAAAACAAAACACTTCAATACGTGTGCTCTCGCACCTCCAAGCTTCACAACCATTCCACCAACACGCACAAACCCACAAAGGATGATATTTAATGTCAATTCAAAGCTTTGTTCGATGAAAATTCAAAATTACAGCTACTTTATTTAGGAATATTTATTGTGTATTAGCTTTGGTCAGGAATCTTGATTGTGAATGTTCAACATGCTTCAGGAATCTTTCGCAGCAAAGCAAAAGCAGAACAACACGTGACAAGGTTATGATTGTAAAATGGCCAATCATGCATGATGGGAGAATTGATCAATCTTGCATTTCCGCTCTCTCATTTCCTCACAAATCACCCTAAAGGAACACACTTCGTTTTCATAATCCGTCGTCCTTAACTCCTTTCAACAATACAATCACATCAAGCGAATACAATATAAAACTTAATGTTTATAAGTTTTGTTTCCTTTATATGTCACTCAACTTTCTTATTTTTACCTAAGACTTAATGTTTATAAGTTTTGTTTTCTTTATATATCACTCAACTTTCTTATTTTATCTATGATACTTAAAAGTCATATTTAAATTAATGAATAACCATTCTTGTAAATTTCTTTTCAAAATATCAGTTTGATGTTATGATACAAATTCTAATTATCATTTAAAAAACTTTTCAATCAAGCTAAAAATCAAGAGTACCATCAGTTGGAAAGAGAGGCCATATTGATTTAATCTAAATGATTGAGATGTGAGGGTTGAAAATTGAAATCGTGCACATGGAGGTTGTATTCATAAACGTTGAATTCAATTATGATCAAAGGGATATACATAAGTTGGAAATTGAAGTTGTAGTGAGAGTTTAAGAGAAGAAGAACAATTCAAAGTTTTCAACTACAATGAAGGAATTGTGTTCCATATTTTCTTCGTGTATAGATAAAATCGTTTAGATACTTCAACATATATAGTTGTGAGACTGATTTTCTATGCCTAGTTGATTAGTAATTCATTCAAACTCTGATTTTCTGCATAAAGTTCTGTTGCAGTTACTGCTTGTCTCTAACCTATGCAAACTACAACGTTTAAAAAGTGAAAAATATGAAAAACATTTTTCTCTTTAATATAAGTTTCTATTACAGTTCAACTTCCATGCATGTTGTTTCCTTTATTAAATAAACTTTAATTATGTTTTTGTTTTCCATATATATATATATATATATATATATATATATATATATCAAAATATTCTAACCAAATTGTAATTTCTTTTATTTAGATTAATAATATTTTATGATTTTTACCTTAAGTAAATATTTTTCTTTGACATTTTATAATTTAGTTTATTGAAAAATAATCAATTTTAGTACTTAAATTTATTATTGTTATTATAATTAAAATTATATTTATGATTATTATAATTTTATTGTCTCAATTAAAAATATATAAAATTTAACTATTTTTTTGCCTATTTTATATTTTTATGATAAAAACTAAATTTTAGAAGAAAAAAACAAGTATTAATTGAAAAAATGAAAGTGGAGGTGGGAAAATAATAAAGGAAAGTAAAATGACTTAACTTTGAAAATTACTAATTGCAAATAAAGTATGTAAAATGTAAATATGTAAAGAATTTGCATGAACTTAAACCATACAAAAGTAAGTTGAAAAATAAACTGTACAAAAAATAACTTGCAAAATTAAAAAATTATAAAACACGATACGAAAATTCTGAATAGTAAACAAACAGCAATGTAATATTTGGTAAAAACATTCAAAGTAAACTAAAAAAAATAGGTGTGATTGAGAGAATAGTAATATAATTTGAAACAAGATGTGACTTATTGTAGACCTTTTTGGAAAATATTAATCAACGATATCCCATAGTCCAGTTTATCGATTTCTCAATGGGAAAAATCAACAAACTTCTCTTCTTCTCATCCTTATCTAAATTAATTTTTAAAATTATTTTATTAACAAATTTTTGACAATATATATATGTAACAACATCTTAATAGATGAAAAAAATGTTTAGTGTGATTTAAAAAAAAAGTTTGATGTATGTTAAACAATAAATTTTATCAAATTTTATCAAAATAAAGTTTGTGAAAATATCATAATTCTTATTTATTTTCAACTTTTTAATCGATAACAGTTTCTTAACTAGGTACTGTTAATCCTGAAAAACTCATCGCACCATAAAATATAAATGGAAGATAACGTTTAATGTAGTTTTTTTTTCTCCTCATGTAAACATAGTTTAATATGTTAAAAAAATTCAATGGATATTTTCTTAGTACTTGATTCATACGAGTAAATACAGACACAAACAGAAAACATAAAGTGATTTAAACCTTGTTAAATTATAAATGCAAGATTCTTGTTCTACTTTACACAAATTAAAATATATATTCGAATTGATTTCATGTGGAAGATAAAATATCTGTCCAAATTTTTAATTATAATCCCTGGTCTGAAACCTTAATAAGTTTATAAAATATAATTGGGATCTCTAACTATGCCTAGTTGTTCCAATCTGAATCAAATTCGTCCGGCACGACATTTCCGAAATACTTATATGTGATATTATCTATTTTGGAGTACGATTTTTTATCATAGTTTTGTCATTAAAAAATATTTAAAAGATAAAGAAATGAAAAGATATTTAAATTATGTTTGATCTTGACTTTTAAATGATTTTTAAATAATGTGAGAGTTATTAAATATCCTAAATATAATAGCCTTTATAAAAAGATAATAATAATTATTATTAATTTCAAAAACAAAATACGATAGTGACGTGGATAATGAAGTGATTTTGATTATGGGAGGACGGTGGAAGAATGAAGACTACACAGAATGAGACGCCCATCAATTATATTGGAATCAAGGATGATTACATGTGAAACACTTTTAGGTCAAAAGAACAAACTTTCAAAATATATACAAATACGTGTGTAAAACAAAAAAAGCAGTGGAATTATTTTCTTTAAATTTGTTTTTTTATCCTCAAATTTTCAATTTGATGTGCGACTTTAATTTTTTTAATGTACACAATAAATAAAAGGCAGCAAAAGTAATTGTTCCTCAAACAACAGTGCTCCTCGTACCGAACACTGGTAAACTTATCGCACGCCTACGGCTGAAGCAAGAAATATCAAGGATGATGATAGCATGACAATTATTATATTTTATGCTATCATCTAACAACCATAAATATTATTATTTTATTGACTAGATATAAATAAATAAAATTAATAATTTTAATTTGTATTTTATAAAAAAACTGATTTCAACTTAATCCTAAGAAATAAATTATTTAACAGTGATGACATTAATCGAACAAACATAAAAGAATATTAAGATAGGTTTTCGATACCTCTAAAACCTCCTTAAAAAAAGACTTTTAATGTAATTCAACGCTTCAAACTCAAAATCATCTATTATAAGATGATATTTATGTAATTTATATGTTATAAATTTATATTTTTAACCGATTTGTAAGATGAGAATTGCACCAGAATAAGACAATAAATTAGTGAGTGATCCGTTAGCGGTCCGATATCGGGTAGAACAGAATGTCCAATAAAATTTACTAGAATAGGCTCTAATATAGTTCTGATACCATGTTAGAAGTGGACTTTAAGCTTAATTGAACCCCACAAAACCGGCTTGTAAGGTAAGGATTGCATTCACTTATATATTATGAATTGGTTTTATCTCTTGTCGACGTGGGAGTTCTAACGTCTACCTTAATTAATATTGTTAAAAGGTTTAATGAATCAAGCAGAGAGGCACATTATTTCTTGTCCCTGGGATTGAATGAGAAATTAAGGTTGAGGGATTTTCCCAGAGAGACAGTGATCTAAAATAGTATAGATGGTCCAGATGGCACGTGATAGCACAGGGAAACAACCACGACTCTGCTTTCTTTCTTTCTTTCTTATTGTGCAGTGCAGGTATACGCATGCATGGTGCACATATGCTCTAAAATCTGGACCATGTATTTGGTATATGCATATACTTGCCACCTTTAATACCCGTGGTCCAAAAAGATTTATTGTAATGTAATACTCTTCTATATTATTCTTGTGCAGGACCATTTCTCATTCATTAGTTTACATGATTATACAACACTGCTACTTTGTGCTTAACTACCTAATTATTGTGCGGAGGAAGACAAAACCTTCACACTTTCAAACTCTCATCCATCCCAACCTCAAGTCAGGAGAACGTGTATGTAGGACCATAAGATCGATAAGCCCTAATAATAATATTCTCCACTGCATAAAAAACTCAATAATAATGTATGTATATATCTGCAGAATATTTGAATTAAAAAGTTTGGAGAAAGTAACGAAACTTGTAGCTAAAGTAGGTGTAGAGAGTCCCTATGGTGAGAACAGAAAATGGGTAGAAGAAGGATTAGAGATTGAAGTAGGGAGAATATAAGAAGGTTTGGGACGTAAGGTTGCTTTCATGGATGTTACAGATAATGATTGGTTGATTTATGATAGAGATGTGGCGGCTTAAGCAATTATAGAGAGGAAGGTTTTGTTAATTGCGATAGGTATAGAAGTAGGGTTGTTGTGAGAGAATATAAGAGAATAAGTGATTAATTAAGAATGGTCCTTCTGGGGATTGTGTGCATAAAAATGGTGAACAGCTAAATGGAGGAGAAGGTTATTGGGATGGAAATGATGTTTGTCTGTGCTCAACTTTATTACGTAGATGAAAAGGGCAAGTCATGCAGGCTGGTGTAGAGTGCGTGAGAGCGTGACCATGTGCATGAGCATGACGACTCATCACTACCATTTTAGACAGGGAAAGAAACAAGGACGTTGCACACTCAATATACTTTTTTCGAATGAAAAATTATATTTTTACTCTCATTTTTTATTCTCTGACGTGATTTGGTATGGGTTATTGATTAGTTTAAAAAAAAGATAATGACACATTAATCAATAATTTACACTAAATCACATAAAAAAATAAAGGATGAAAGTAAAAAAATAAAAATCTTATTATCATTGTCCATTTTCCTATAACACACATAATTTCTTTTCTTTTCTACAAAGGGATTACAGAATTATCATAGTTTATAAACTTATAGTAGATGTAGGTACAACTTAATTAGTTTGCATGATGAGATTTCTTTTTTCGCTCTTTTTTATTAAAGTTTTGATCATTAATTTTTGAGGTTGTTAGGAACAAATTGATGTGTGTGTAAGAAATTATTGTGCGTAACTTACATATTTTATTAAATGTAATAAATAATATATTGAGTAAGAATGTAAAACTATTTACTTTGCTTTTAAAGGAAAAACTAACTTTGTTAGTTTGTTTGATATTAGATAAGTTCCCTAATGTCTTTGATTATTGGACTTCCACACGACGGGGTTAATTAAGCTTCCAAGAATGGAATAACTTTGTTTCAACTACAACGTAAATTAAATTTTAACATTGCAATTCGGTCCGGCTCGAAAATTGTAATTGAAACTTGTGGGACAAAATCTAACGCAGTTGAGAATGAGGAACTAAATTTATTGTTTTTTTAAGTAAAGATACTAAAGAGAAATCAAATTTTGAATATGAACCAATTATAATTTTGTGTTATATTTGAAAGACTCAAAATATATTTAATAATAATAATAATTAAATATGTTTTTGATTCATTAATGTTAAGTGAAAATTGGAATTAATTTTTTTTGAAAACTTTGTCTCAATTTAGTCGTCAACTTTAAATTTGCATAAATTTATAGTCCATTTAATTAGATTTTGTTAAATTTATTTTATGTTTCAAATGTATTTTAAGATAATATTTGAGTTTTTACACTCTTTTACACAATTTCGCTTCAATGTTAGCTAAGAAACACATTTGAAACATCTAAAAACTTACCAATTTGATTAAAAGGACTAAGCTCACGCATTTCTAAGATTGTTAAGAGACTAAATTGGGTTAAAGTTTCAAAAGGTGACTAAATTTTGAATGAAAGTTAAGAGACCAAAAACATATTTAACCCTAATACTATTCTATATCATTATATAAAAGAGATTTTTGTACACATTTTATTTCTCTTTTACTCTTTAAATAGTTTTTTTTTTTAAATTAAAATACCTTATATCAATTTTATCCTTTATATGACCGTTGTTTTAAATTTAAATTTTATCGATTTCATCGTTATTTTAAATTTAACTATTTTTTAAATTGAAATAATTATCTATAATTAAAAAAAGATCTACAAAATAAACCAAAACTATTAACATAAAATTATAAAAATTATTCTATTTCCTTCATAATTATAACAATAATAATTTTACTATTTTTTAACATAAAAAAGTGAATATATATATATATATATATATATATATATATATATATATATTATGTTACAACAAAAGAAAAACTCCTATTCTATTAACAGATTAATTAGAATTTAATCTGTTAATAATTTGAAAAAGAGCTTGAAAGGTGTCTCAGTAATTAAAACACACATGATATAGAAGTTTATCTTTGTGAATAAAAGGTGTGAATTAATAGATTGGAAGATAGCAATGAAATAGTTGTGTATCCTACTGTTTGTTTGTTACTTTTTCCGATTTGGTGTACTTCCCAAATATATCAACACTGGGATCTTTCTCTCGAAGAGGACCACCACTTTCATTTTCCAATCTTCAATCATTCCTCTCTCCACATGTTCCGGATTCCAAACCAAACATGTTACAATTAATTACCACTTTCCCAAACTCTCTCTTTCTCTCTACCTCCATCACCAACACAACCTTCAACAATCTCATTTCTCATTATCCTTCATAACAAAACAAAACAAAACAAACCATTCATCCAACGTTAAACCTAATTACTTTTCCTAGGAATATATATAACCTATGTATAGCCCTAGCTATATGCAATGTGACACCACACATCTTTGTCAAATCAGTTACCAGCAATGAAGATAACATTTGAGAATAGGGTCAAGCTTTAAGTTAAGTCGTTAACTCCACCCATCACAAATCAACATCCTTAAGCCCACAACATTATTTGTCTTAAATTTTCTCACCATATGATTCTCATTGCATGCTTCTGTAATGAAAAAGGTAGGTAGGCACAGATACTTTTCAACAGATGAAAATTGAAATAGAAGGAACAATTCATCGTCCTAGCCTTTATATTTTAATGTTATTCTACTATCTGTAGTTTGTAGCAATTAGAGATGTCTACAAACTATAGCTACAATAATGCATACTCCTACATAATATATTGACATGCAAACACTCGTCAAATGTTTTCTTCTTAATGTAAGTCTTACATTCACTGATAACAAATTTTTCATGTCAAAAAACTTGATTCATCTCTGATTGTTGTGTTATTTATACAATTAATAATATAGTTGATAAATCTTCAATTTGTGACCATTGTACTTAAAATAAATCAAATTGGTTATAAATGACTAAAAACCTGAAACTTGAACAAACACATAAGGTATTAACATTACTCTCAACCTAAAACCTTATAGATTTATGGGTCTTTATTCTTATATAGTGTTTTACTTTCTCATTTTTATCTTATGTGAGACTTAGACTCACACTTGAATGCCTAAAAAATTATCCATACGACTCCAACAACTCAAACTAGAATTCGTATTCAAAATGATTATGAATTCAAAGAAAAATGATGAGGCTTATAGGTGTTCCACTTTAGCATAGCAGGGCTAGATGAGAGAGACATGAGAGAAAAAATGGGGTTCCCACAATGTGGGTGTGTTTGAAAGAAGAGAGTAGATTGATCCATAGAAATGAGTGAAATTTGATGAAGTGAAGTGACATTGATCCAATATCCTTGGAATGTCAATGAATAGCACAATTTCTTATTCATGACGTGGGTTTCTCTTCATCTCTTGATCAATATAAGTAGCAGATAAAATGGGATCCACCTTGTATAGTGCTGAACCTTTGAATCTGTACTTTAAAAAAAAAAAAAGTGTCATCTTTTCTCAGACTCTTGGACGTTTCTTCCAACCTCAGATTGTGTCATTCCTTTATCCTTTTGTTCTTAGTAATTCAACCATGTGACCATATCCAAAGCACATGCATATTGTGCCATCTTAAGAGGGAGAATTGCTTTGGTGGAATATTTTTCCATAGACAAGGCCAATATATAAGTCATGTTAATTTCTATATCATTGATACAAATAGGATAAGGTTTTTTTTGTTTTTTTTTATTAACTGCTCAGTTATATTTAACCATGATTATTTTCAATAAATCTTGTAAAATTTAGCATTGGTGATTTGATGATCAAATGGTTCCAAAAGTATAAAAACAGTAGTATTAACATGTTTCCGTAATATAAATGATTTTGAAATAATGATTTTTTTTCAAATTATAATATACAATTTCAAATATCCATGAGCAATGTAAGTAGAATAATGCAATGCACATGAGCACTTTGTATGGTAGTGCATTTTTGGGTGATACATGTTTTGGATTTTTGGGTGCAGAAGAAAAATTGTAGGTGCAGAAAGAAACCCCCAAAGAACGATAGAGTTTGGGCTCATGGGGATTGGGCAGAAAGTGAAGCGTGCAAGTTAAACTGAATGGGCTAAGACTAGTTTTATTTTTCCTATTTCATTCTAGTAGGTTTGTTTTATCACAACCATTTATAGCAAAGGTGTACCAACATAAAAATAAAATAAAATTTCTATTAAATATAAATTAATGAAGTAATGAAATAACCAGGTCATAATAGGCACTTCATCTACTTAAGTTTAAGTACAAAAAGCCAAACTTTTATTTTTGCTCCTTTATTTGACTTATACACCCTTCTTCCACTTCCTAAATTATTTTTAATATTTAGGCCTTCTAAGATGACTTCATATTTGAATTGATTAATTTTTTTTGGACATTGAACAGTTTATATTAACTCATTATTTTAATAAGTATATTTGGGAAAATTCGTTACAGATCTTACTTTTTTAATGTTTTAAAATTTAATTTTTGGAATATTAAATACTTAAAGAATATATTTTTAACTTAGTTAATAAAAGTGTTAAATACGTTTCGAAGAACATATTTTATACTAATAAACGAAAATTAAATCAATAAATTATGTTTTCGAGCTATAAATATTGTAGAAAAAACTTATAAATAAAAAAATGGGAAAAACAATTCCCTAAAACGTTACAGTAGTCATCCTTCTATTGGACCCATTTTAAGTCTTAAAGGATCGGTTCATGGCGGGAATAGGCCTTGTCATGTCAAACAGAAAAACCAGTACTAAAAATAATATCAAAGTAGTTTTTGTCTATACAAGCTTTGTAACTGTTTTTTTTTTCTTCCGATCACAGCTAAAATAATTAACAAATTAATGAATGAATGTTTATGTAATTTATATTTTACTCTTTCTTTAATTATGAAACTAATAAAAAAATAATTAATTCCATTGTATTTTCTACACCTGAATTAAAATATTATATTACAAATATTCAATGAATTTCACACGGTTTTAAAAGAAAAAATATTAAAATGATAATATTAACTTCTTAATATGTTAAAATTAATTTACGCATAGATTAAAAAAAATTAAAATTATATAAGAATAAAATTAATTTACACATAAACTTATTTTCAACTATAAAGAATTTAAACTTTTTTTCTTTCTCTCCTTAAAAGAATTTTGTATTTCACCTTAAATGAAGGCACTAAAAAGAAACTATGCTTCATATGACTGCATCATAATTGGAAAGTTAATGGTAGTAGTAAGTGTAGCACAAAAAAAGAGACAACCATGAATGATAAATCAAATTTTCGTTCCTTTTTCTTTTGAGAAAAATAAAAATACGTAATTTAGAAAATAACTAAAAGAAACTCCGTTTCCATGTTTTATCAATCCAAACGAATATTTTATTTCATTTTGTTACACTAATCTAAAAGTTAGCAATATAAGACTTCCCTGGATTTTCTATATTAATTTAACAAATAAAAAAGGTAGCACCTAATGGCTACCTAGTATATAATAATTTTATAATAATTTAAAAATAAGCCCGGAATATGTTTATTTCTTTTGATTTAAAATTGAATAAATATAGGCAGTATAAAATCTAATAAATATAAAAGCATTGGATAGAATAAATAGTTAATTTTATTTCTTTTACCTTAATTCTTATACCCAACACTAATTATTTTCTTTAATCATATTATTTACTGCCTTGATTTTATTTTCTTATCATTCAGATGTCTTCTCCTCAACCTTTCTGCCAATGGCTTTAGTTGTAAAAAGCAAGAAATTATTAGGTAATTTTAAACAGTTTATACTTCTAATAATTTTTTAGAAAACATACAATTAAGAGTACTCCAAACTCTTAATAATTTTAAATCACCTAATAGTTTTTTAATAAAAGACATCCATTAAAGAGGATAAAGAAAGAAAGAAAGAAAAAAGCAAAAGGTTTATGGCTTTCCTCAAGGGACCCAAGTACCTTCTGTTTCCGTAAATTAAGCTTATGAAAAGTCTTCTTAACAAGACACATTTTCTTTATTTTATTTAAGAAACAAAGCAATTTTCAAAACAAGACACATTATGAACTTTCACATCTAAAAAGTGCTTGTCAAATTCATCCTTTGCTGATTGATCAACGAAATAGATATTGAACAACAACAACAACAACAGTTAATTTGAATTTTAGAAACAAACGAAATGGACAGAAACATTAAAGAACAAGACAAAAGTCATGAAACCTAAGACCTCACTTCACCCCAGATTTAATACCACGATTACGAGGTGTAACAACAAGAATTGAACTCAGAGTACATTTCCACCAAGAATTTATCCACAATTTCAAGATACATGGGACACGTGATTCTAGAATAGTAATGCAGAACCTCTTCGATGTCAAGTACATAATCAACATCACTCATCTCCAACATCTCCATTTCTCTAAGCTTCTTTTCCACCATGCAATAATTTCCATTACCCCTCCAATCCTTCTTCTGATTCACCCTTTCATTGGTTAACCCCTTCTGTTTTTTCTTCTCACACTCCTCTCTTTCCTCACTCTTCTTCATCTTCTGCTCATCATGCCTCGCATTGTTCAACCCAACGACGCTTTCATTTGGAACCTCTTTGCCTTTCTTCTTGCTTTTTTGCCTACCCTTCTCTTTTCCTGAATCCCATTGCTCGGTGAAGTCACTGTAGAACTTTTCCAAGTCTTTATAATTGTTATTGTCCATGCCCAAGAACTGATTTTGTGGAGGCGTTTTGGGAAGCTTCTGGTATCTGGGAAAGAAACAAGACTTGAAGTTCTCAAGAGTCTTGTGCAAGAACTTCATGGTGTTGGAAATGGAGTTTCCTAGCTGCATTGCTGAAGTGATGACAGTAAGAGTGATAGTAATGATTTTTTGATGATGTTGTGTACTTGGTGCACGAAGAGACACAGAACAAAATATATGTATCTGTGTGTTTTGATGGTGTAGTTGGATGTGAATGAATGAATGAATGAAGTGTTTTTCTTCTTTATAAGATGATAGAAGAAGGGTAGCCATGAAAGGTTCTTCAGCTTTTTGTTTTGAATGATGAATGCAATTCCTCTTTCTGGCATCGGCTTCCTTTGCTTTTAGGGTCTTTTGTCTTCACACGCTCCCTTTATTGCCCTTGTTTACTTTCTGCTTCCTACAGGGCCCCACAACACACAAAACCCTAAATTATTTTTTGTGATAAATATATTTCTGGTTATTTAATTGAATTTTAAAATTAATCCATTGAAATTTTGGACCAATTTAGTTTTTCATCTTTTGAAATACGTCTATTTAGTCTTTTTAATCAAATTTTGTTAGGTTTATTTGATGTTTTATACAAATTTCACAATTGTATTTGAATTGTTTATATTGTTTGATACATTTTTTCTTTAATGTTAAGTCAAATATTATTATCAAATGCGCTTGAAATGTCAAATAAACTTAACAAAATTTGATTAAAAGACTAAATCTACATATTTCGAAAGATGAAGGACTAAATTGGTTCAAAATTTCAAAATAGACTAATTCCAAAATTCACCGAAAGTTAAGGCAACCAAAACATATTTAACCCTTTTTTTTTTTTTTTAAGTTTGTTGCTTTTGCTTTTGATGAAAGGAGCGGGTTGTTGTTGACTTCTGTGCCTCTCAAACAATTCTGTCTTATATTTTATAGCAGCTTTTCTCCTGATCAGTAATCGCTCTCTCTCACGTTAATGGGCAAATTTACTGTGTTGCAATGGTTAATTAATTGTATGAAGAATTGTTTAGCTGATGTTAGCTTCAATGACAAAGGCAAAGTTCTTTTTTCCATTTGTTGTTTTTGAATTTGTAAAGTTTTGTTCAGACTTTTAATGTGTAATATATTTGATAAGAAGTTTTATACCTTATAGGACGTAGAATCTATATCACAACGCTTGAATCTTCTAAAATCAACATTGAAGATGAATTCCTTGGACTCAATCTAGGAAACTCCATCGAAGAACTAAAAGATTGCAAAGAAATATAATATTATTATCCTCTTATATTGAGTTAAATAATTAATGAAGTATTGTTTTGATGGTGGTGGAATAGAAAAGTAATTTTGTTGTAATGGCTACAATTAAACACATTCTTAAACATGATCATTTGTAGTTCATTGTTTTTGTGTGCAACAAAGCAGTGTATCCAAACTAAAAAATATGTTTCTATGAAAAATACCATAAACATGTGATCAAGGTTATTTAGAAATACTGTCCACAACTTTATTCATGATGCTTTTCGTATTGTATTGTTATATATGAATATATATATATATATATTCTTGATTCAAGTATAAACTTAAGCTTCGGGTAACTAATGCAAGAGATTGAACCACTTTTGTGGTGTTTGACAAAAATGCTACCATACTATTAAAAAAAGCCCATGCTGACATCTTTAAATCTCAAAATAAGGTCTATTATTGTCTCTTTAATTTGTGATTCAGTCTTTTTTATTTTTTTAATTTCTATGTTCTTATTTTCTCACTGTAAACTTTCAAACTAATTTCTTTCAGATATTACATTGAACATGTTTAGTTTAATTTTTAAGAGTTAAATAATGGTTTCAATTTACAAGACTCCTTCCGACTATATGACAAAATAGTTTTCATACATAAAATGTTTCTTTTCAAAGTTGTGTGACAATAGTTTCCGATTTGAAAAGTCGTTAAAAGGTTTAATGACGGTGTCCTCAAGTCCTAGTAATATTTCAAATTTCTTCAATAATTTTTATATAGTTGTTATTGTCACGAAGTTCTTTATTGATATTAATATTAATTTTGAAATATTTGTATTCTGAAAACGAAGAAACGAAGAAATGTGCACATTAAAACATCCGACCAATGCTAACTCCTAGGATTTTGAGTGTAAAATTTCTATCACTCAAATGATTTTGAGAGTGTTAGGTGACATAACCATCAATGTGGTTGTCACTCTTCTAGAAAGAGCTTATGAAACTACTTTGCAACAACCAAAACCAAATCAAGAATTGTCATGGAAGATCTTGAAAAACAAAAACATTAGATGAATTTGTACTAAACATGAACCCGAAACTACAAAATCTGGACAATCATCATCAGTAACATTAACAAAATCGCAATATATATTTAAAACTGAATTTATGCACGAGAAGCACAACTTTTATTTGTTTAATGTTTTAAGTCATGCATTATAAACACATTCTATTTTCTTTTGAGAAGTTTCCATCACCATTTTTTTTCAAGAGTCTATTATACTAATTTTATAGTACATTCTTGCACAACTAAAACTATATTTTTCCTTATGTAAATTCTCTGTATATTATGTGTGAACAGTGTAGTGAAAGGCCATAAGAGACAGAAAAATATGGGTGCAGCAAAGGTGCAGAGTTAGTTACTCGTTGATGGTGCCCTTATTGAAGCCAAAGGCAGTGTTTTTATCAGTTCTCTTTTGTCATCTTCTTTCAGAGTCCAGATAGTCATTATGTAACATTCAGATACAATCCTGCATCACTCTGACCATACATACCCCTTCTCTTTTTCTGTCTTCCACGACCACAAAAACTTCAAATTTTTTAGCCTTCTCCTTTTTCTCACTCTCATATTTTCATATACATCACATAGTTTCAATTTCAATTACTAATATTGCTGAATTCTATCAACATTGCACAAGATATGAGGGACCACAAATGTGAGGGTATTTATTTATCTCTCTGAAGATTTTACAAGAGCTATGTTACATGTACAATCACTCTTTTTAGTGAATCACGCGAGTGAAAATAGGTCAGTGCAGTACGCAGAGTACATAATTCAAAACTTATATAACAAGACTATATAGTAGTAGTATTTGGCATTGTGATTCTTTTGATGCACTATCAAAAGTCACTGACATGTAGTGAGAGAATGGTTGGTTTCAAATATTTGGTTTCTTAGAGAATGTTATAAACGCCAAACCCGTGAGTGAACGAACACATAGAATTATTTTTGAAATTGTTGAGTTCAGTGTTGGTCACTTACAGATCCAAAAAATTTGAAGTAGTAAGTGGTTTGTGTAAGAACATAGGAAGGACAGTGACAAGAATGTTTGAGGTAGCCCAAAGCCAAGATAGGGATTAAACGACAAAGAGTATAGAAAGAGGTAGGGCAGCCCAATTATACTGCCAAGAGGCCCATGTTCAGAAACCGACACCCAATGCAGCTGATTAATTGGCCCTTTTTACGGCCAAAAATTAATTGCACATATTTGGTTTGTGTGCATTGACAAGGAGATTTGGGGCTCAAGAACCCAAAAAATGCGATCATTAATGAGAGTAGCAACCAAACCAAGGCATAATGGATTCACCACTACCAGACATTCTTTAATCTGCTTTCCATTTGAGGCAAACAGACACAAACCCATTGCCAATGCCACATAAATAAACCAGACCTCCTAGATTGCCACAAAAACAAATAAAACAACTTCATTTTTTTTTTCTTTACAAAAAACATACTCATCAGCAAAACAAAATCCTCTTCATTTTGCTTCATTTTTGTTTTTGTTTAACTAGCTATTACGTAGGTTGGAGTAATTGGGCAATGATAGCATTAAGTAGAGTAGGAGATACAGTCCCCACAAGTAATTGAAAGATAGAAACGTTTTGGTTTTATATTATTCTTTCTGCAAACCCTCATAACAGTTTTGCCCCAGACTTTCTCATTCCACTGTGCCTTCTCTTTCGTTTCAGTTTTTAAGCTGCTACACCCATTCTCTTGACACCGACGTTACGCCCCCAAATTCATCTTTCACCTTCAAATCACAGTATAATGGAATGGGAAGTGTACGTATCCACCCTCTGACAAACACATGACCGATCCTTTCCCTTTCTCCAATTCTTCCTTATTTATTTTTTTCACTTCTTTCTAAATTATACTAAACTTTAAACTTTATTTTTGGCTACCCTTGTTTTCCATTAGTTTGTTGAAGCTGCAGTCCTTAGTCCCATCATGACCCTAACATATCTTTGCCTGTCATTCATTGATACATGTACATGAACAGCCCAAGATCCTTCCTTACGACAATTATTTTCAGATCTCTCAACTTTCGATTATATAGTCAAGACAAACGACATGATCTCCGTCTGGGACAGTGTTTCATGTTAAAGGGGTGTGTGCTTCTTCTGTCCTGTCTTGCTTGCTCAAACCAATACAATTTGCTCCATAACAATACATTCATCCACATGAATTTGGTTAATGATACAAACTTTCTAATGTTTTCGCCTAACAATTATGCATCTTGTCTCTTCTGTAGGTGTACCAATCCCCTACAAAACCGACAAACTTTTGTGTTCCCTCTCTCATTATTTTTGGATCACAAATTATGTATATTAATTCTGTACAACTTTTTTATGTACATAAAAGAGAGGTTGAAACGGAAAAAACAAAAATGAGACGAGATAGATTAAACGACCGATAAAGATAAAAGGAAAAAAATATATAAAACGTCTGTGTGAACAATTATTTTTTTTTGACTTGATACTTTGAAGGATCTCTAAATCATGTTGTCCTTGCATGGTGACAGATTCATTGCTAAATTATTGAACAAACGTTGTTTTTTCTTTGACCGGAGTGATATATAGGACATTTGAAAAGAATTGAAGGAACGTTTTTCCCGGACATTGGCTAATAACTTTTTGTCATGAAACTAGGACAAATAAATTTGCTGTTCGGCCATATCTGCATCTTGGTCTACAAGTTCATAATTCTTAATTAGAAACACATGATGTTCAAACAAGAAAAGGGGACCTAAAAATATTTGCATCATGTGAATACCCCTTATGTTTCTGCCATATATATTATTAAAAATACGGTCAACATTGCTAACATGATATTAAATATTCTTCGGTGTTAAGCAGATGAAGTGTAGTTACTTTTTATGGCAGTTGCTACTGTAGAATACTGCAATAAGAAAAATCCGGTGTAAATATGGAATCATTCGCTACGTTTAGCTTTATTATAAGTAACGATGAATTAAACTATCCCTTTTTAAATACAACAGGTGTGTTGGAATGAATATCTTTTGTTGTGGTCACAACTCAGAGGTACATAAAAGTTTATCTATGGAGTATTTTGTTGACTTAATCCAAGGCAGATCTCAGTCACTCCGTGAACTCTCATCACATGGGGAACTTTTGGTAATGATAACCTCCTAATTCCATTGGAAAGAGGATAGTATCTCTTCCTTTTCTCCGATGTAGGTGTGATGGAGGGGACTTTTTCTCACTTTAGAATACAATACAAGATAGTCTTTTTGTGTTCTTTTGGCGCATCCAGATGAAAAGAATTTGAAAAAGGTCCAATTCAACAACACGGGAGAGTGAGACAGCTTTGCTTTGCTTTGGTGCTTTCAATTCAAACACTTTCTTTTGCCCCATTCAAATCAAAAAAAGCACCCCATCGCATCACCATTTCTTTCAAGCTCCACGCTCACAACTCCAACCAAACCTAGAGAAGAGGAAGAACTCATTTATCGCCCCTTGTTTCCCCAAAAACAAGACAAGTGCCCTTTTTTTAGCTCCTTTCACAATCTCACCACTTTCTTTGCAGCCACAGTTCCATAATTGTCAGTATATCCACACACGAACACCCCATTCTTTAACAACAACCAACCAACCAACACGTTCTAATTATGTGATCAAGAAAGCTTGGTTTTCCCATAAACAATGCTTGTGTATTGAAAGATGTATTGTTAATTCTCTTGACTTGAGTAAATGTTAGATTTTAATAACATTTTTAACTTGTGACATTCCAAGAGATAGAAAAGAATCTTGAACAGTAGCAACAGAAATAAGAAAATTATATGTGATATGAAAAGGGTTCTGTAATTAAACTGAGTGGCAGGCAGAAGATGGAATATCATATCATATCATACATGCAAAGCGAGTTAGAAGGACTGAACTAATTAAATTTCCTTGGAAACTAACTAACACAAATAACAGAGAGAAAGAAGACAAGATAGAGGTTATTTTCTTTCTCCCTCTTATTTATTGTTTTACTGATATCAAAACCAGTCAGAGAACAAAGCCTCCCAAATCTCCGTGAACACTTGGACAATGATCTTATGATGATGACACGAATTCAGAGACAGAAAACACTGCAAGAGATTCTCCAAATCCGCCGGCGAAAATATCTGCTTCTCCACGATCATCTCCACCATCGAAGTCCTGAAATCACTGTAAGGGTCGCTCGAGCGCTTCACCACCGCGAACGTGTCCTTCACCTTCCCGTGCAGCGGCAGAACACCCATGTCGGAGCTCCGGTCACTTTTCCGGCCACGGCGCCGGGACCTGGAGGAGTCGGAGGAGAGGCTCTTGGAGGAGAAAAGGGTGTCAGTTTCATCGTCTTCGTCGCTGCTGTACCACCAGTAGCCACCAAAGCTGGTGTCTTTGGAGCATGAATTGAAAGGGAAAAAGTCCCTTCTCTTCTGGGCACGTCTCTTCTTCTTCTTCTTCTTGGTCTTAACGTTTTTTGTTGAAGACGAAGCCTTTGTTTTGTCGTGGAAAATGAAATCGCGTTCTTGGATTGTGTTGCGGGAAACCCTGGGAGAAGTGGGTGGACACGACATGACACCAAGGTTAAGCTTGAGGTTGTTGGTGGTGGTAGCGGTGGTGTTGGCCCAGAGAAAAGGTGGTGAAAAATGTGAGATTTTGCGTCTAGAGAGAGAATGAGAATCGTCGAAGGAGAGTATGCAAGTATCGTTGATTGTTTTGGAGGTACAAGAGGGAGGAAAGGGTGTGGCTTTGGGAGAGGGTGGGTCAGTGGAGGTGGGTGGTGCAAAAACTGCTTTTTCCATGACATCGGCTATGTGTTTTGTTCGACAGGAACCGAAGGAGGATCTGAACATGCGAGAGATTCTGAGCTTGAGACCGGTTTGGTTTTCCATGGCCAAAGACAGTGTGAGATGAGAGAGAGAGAGAGAGAGAGAGAGAGAGAGAGAGAGAGAGAGAGAGGTTTGAAGGAGAGAGTGGAGAGGGAGGGTATAAATGCATGAAGGGTAGAAGAGAAGAGAGGAGTTATTAATAATGATTTGAAATGGGAGAAATTTAATTGATTAATAAATGAATAAAAAAATAAAGGACAGAAATGCTGCTTTATGCTTTGTCCTTAGTGTGGCTGAGAGTGGATGAATAAAAAAATAATAGAGAATTTGAGTTTAGTTTAATAAATACTTGTAACAGTTGTAATTGACCTTAGACCTTCTTCACGTCCCCACTTTCCCTTTTCAAAATATACCAAAAACATAACAATACAACAAATTCTAATTAATATCACATTAAATGTAAATTAATTAAGATTTTACGTTAGTTTAGTCTTACTAAGAAAGAATGTTGAAGAAGTTGAAGAATTACCGTAGCAATGTGGGAATGGGTGAAAGTCTGAAAAGGGTAGAAAGCTTGGTAGATACGTAGGAACAGAAGGGTATGGGTGGGCTTACTGGAGAAGCAGGATTTGGTGTTGTGAAAGAGTAAAAAGTTGATGACCTGCATTCACCATGCATGCTTCTCTTTCTTTTTCTTTTTCCTTCTTCCACAAGTTGAGAAGGGACTCCATTATTCTTTCACAAGCTAAGCTTCCAACCTCGTAAATTTATAAATCTAAAGTTAAATATGATTTTGTCTCTTAATCTTTCAGTAAATTTTAAAATTAGTTTATTTCAAAATTTTGTACAAATTTTGTCATTTATTTTTTCAAAATACGTTAATTTAATTATTTTAATCAAATTTTATTAAGTTTATTTAACATTTCACGTGTGTTTTATAATAATATTTGACTTAACATTCAACAAAAAATATATAAAATAGTATAAACAACTCAAATATAACCTTGAAATGTCTACGAAACTTCAAATAAACCTAATAAAATTTGATTAAAATGATTAAATCCACATATTGAGAAAATAAAATACTAAATTGATCTAAAATTTTGAAATGGACTAATTTCAAAATTCAAATGACCAAAAACATATTTAACCCATAAATCTATTACAAAAATGTTACTTACGATGCAACTTCAAAAATTACAAACAAAAAATATAAGAATTAGTTTTTTTTTTTTGTTAAAAGTATTATATTAATATTTTGCGGAAACAAGACTAAATTATTCTCTAATTTCGTAATCATGAGTTTTAAATCGATTTCTTTTGCTACATTGTTATTTAGAACTGTGTTAAAATTATTTTTTCCTTTTAAAACTTGAATAAAAAATTTGATATTTAGTATATCAATAAAAACTTTATAAAAAAAAGACATATTTGTTAAGATGGGAACCTGGAATAGATTTGAAACTCAATTTAAGTTCAAAAAAATAATTTGTAACATGAAATTTATATTTATATAGATTTGGATTTTTTTTTTCTGTCGCGTTAGAAAACTTGTTCAAAATAGTTTTTCGGTACCTGGCGATTGTCAAAACGTCGTAAGAAATTCTATATTTTTTTAAATGGTTCTTAACTGCTATTTCTTGGTAAGTAACAAAATATATTATATTTTGATAATTTGTTAAACATAATTATTATTACATTTTTCCAAATTAAGATTAATGTATACAAATAACCATGTTTATCATAAATTTTAATAAAATTGTTTTACAGCATGTGAACTTGATTATTCAGTAATTTTTTATTTAAACATATATAATATAACATAAAATTGGCTTCCGAGTTGGTTTGGTGTCTAAAATTAGCTTGAGACAAAATCTTGAGGGATAGTGATATACTATCCTCTTCCCTGGAGGATGTAAATTATCCTCTTCGTACATTCAATGAGAAAAAGACACTTTTTATATTTTATTAGAAGTGATATATTTTATTTAGAAGTATATTAAAATTGACTATAGACATTTTATAATTTTCAGACTATAAAGATATAGAATTTGCAGTTTTGTTTTCAACAAATTAAATAAAAATATAAAATAGTATAATCTATTTTTATTTGAGAAATTAAAAATGTATTTTTAATCTTATGAATACTTTTGAAATGTACGCTTGCTAGGAATAAGTATCTTACAACCCAACAAGAGAAAAAAGTCACGGATGTGGATAATTACCTAATTAAGTAAAAAAAAATGTGAGATAGTAATTAATTTATTTTTATCCTTTGAAGGTTTACAAGGAGGGCCTTTACCTCTAGATCAATGCATTTTTAAAATTATTCTCTTTCTTTCTCTCTTTCTTAAAAAAAAAAAAAAAAAAACATTTTTATTTTTTTTTTTTTTTTTTTTTTTTTTT
>Ga0209589_1001054_pt1 | contig 43467 bp, 19 predicted proteins | sample CowpeawhiteBW_FD_187525 | JGI IMG/M metagenome (GOLD analysis project Ga0209589, IMG submission 187525) | Root nodule microbial communities of legume samples collected from California USA - Cow pea white BW (SPAdes) (version 2) | ecosystem: Host-associated > Plants > Roots > Nodule | place: USA...
GTGTTTTTTTTTTCTTTCTCATGGAAAATTGAAACATGTGTAGAAGAATAAAAAAATAAAAAAATAACTAATAACTTGAATTTGCTAAATTAACTAATATAAAAGAGAACTCGAAGTTTTCAAGTTCAAAATTGCATCTATTTAATCTAAATTCCCACTATTGCAATATACTAAGGTGGACAAACATTATAAATTGTAGTAATTAGCGTATAAATGGTTTTGTGATCCTTAAATTTATATATATATATATATATATATATATATATATATATATATATATATATATATATTATGCTTATCGTAGTTTTTGAGGTGAAGGATAAACATGGCAGCATCTAAAAGTTTCGATCAGCAGCAACAAGTTGCACGTGAATACATTTTTAGGGAGATGGAATGGAACAGTTCATTGACATTTTTTAGCAAAATATTTGAATATATGCAAACATTTTTTTCATTCTAGAAACCTTCCCTGTGAATTGTATTCTCTATATTAATTGTTGCGTAATCCCCTTGACTTGTACTTTTTGTCATAAGCCAAATAATCCAAAGCTTATTTTTCTAATGTCTATGTTCATAATTGAAATGTAATATTTATCCAGAAAGTTGGTGTTTCAAATTACTCTTTCCTCAACTGTACACTTTACTGTGGAATTAGATAATGGCCGATTCTGACCGATTTCTATTTCGTCAACAAAGATATAATTATAACGTGATTTGGAAATTTAGAGTCTTCGCTCCTTCAAATTCTGCAAATAAATATAAGTTTTTATTTTCTTTTTCTTTTTATCATATTAAGCCACTTTTTCAAAATCATTTTAAAATACACATTTTCTCTAGCTTCTTTGGTTAAAATTTTAAACCCTAACTTTCACTTCACTTGACAAGAGACGCCAGCTGGTAAAAATTATCTCTATTGGTGTTTATGATCCATTAACATAATTGATTCAAGTTAATTTTAATATAATTCATAAGTTGAAGTGTTTTATCAAATATACCATAGGTAAACTTAGATAAAATAAATTGAATTCTTATAAACTACTCAAACATAAAAATAAGTTAGAAATAGAAAAATTAGAACTTATAAAATTGAATTGGAACCCGTTTGATAAAATTAGTTACTAAACTAATCAATAATTTTTTTTAAATAGATAATATTCACATAAATTATTCAGAATACAATAAAAAAAAAACTAATGCTTAGTAGAAACTTATTTTGATACGTTGAAATGGATAATACAAATAAATAGGAAACTATTAAAATAAGTTCACGTGTAAGTTCAAATTCACTAACAATTTGTTTGAATGAAAATTTCAACAATTTTAGGAGAGAAAAAAAGTAATTTAGACATAAACCAACATAAAAATTCAGAAAAAATAATAATATAATACTCATCCTAAATCCTAAAACATTCGTGTCAACTTATAAATTGTTAGAACAATTTTTAGTTGTGATTTTAAAAATACGTGGTTAGGGATGACAATCGATAAAAGTTGTGATGATTTGATTATTTAATCTTTCTTGGAAATAAATATTTATCTCTGTTCGCATATTCGATAAATTTGAAAATTTGATTTTCATTATCTTAAGTTCATACTCGTCACTTTAATATTTTAAATATTGATTAAATAATTAAAAAAAAATCACATTATATTATAAAGTATTTAATATAAAAATTATACATATTTTTTTCAACATCAAATATTAAAAAATTATAATAATACAAATATACTAAAGTCAATAATAAAATAATAAAAAATATATTAAATGTCAATCTAATATTAAGTTATCAGGTTGACAAAAGAGAATTAATATAAATTTTTTTAAATACAGGTAAAATTAAATGTATTTTAATAATATAAAATATAAAAATATAATAACCAGAACATCTATAAAAATAAAAATATGTGCGTATCATCTTACACAGAAGTTACATAAGAACATTTATTGCTATATTGGTATCGAAATAGTAGTAGTTAATTAAAAAAATAAATTAATGCATAAAATACGATTGAGGTCACATCCAATTTTTTTTTACCTAAAATAGGTGAGAAAAGCGATTTGGCAATCTTGTATTACGTGGTTGATGCTGGATTTTTTCACAAAGACAAGTATGGTCACCGTCATCCATCTCTAACATTAATGCCTGTGGCTGCTCAAACTCCTATTCATATTTAATTATTCTTTCTTCAATTCTTCATAATTATGTCCTTTTCTTCCTGCATACAAATTCGATCATTCAATTTCTGATAATATATTTAAGCTATATCCGGATTAGATTATATTTGGATAAATTGATTATCCAATTTAATAAGAAAAATTCAGACCAGATCGAATAAGATTGTGTATTCTTTTTGCTATATCCTAGCATAGATACAGACGTTATTCTTAACGTCTGTTTATGTACTTTTAAACTATATATAATATTATGTTAGTAAATAATGATAATATAATATTATTAAATATTAAGTTAATATATAAATAAAGATGAGAAACAGAATAAGAAAAATAAAGATAGACGGTGTTATAAAAAATTTGTAAAAGTAATAGTTAATTTTTTAAAATTTAATAAATAATTATATTTTAAAAGATAAAATTGATATTTTAAAATATGGACAAAAAAGAATCTTCTTTATATATTATTATAGATAACATATTATTAAAATTTTTTTTCTACATATCATGACATGTTTATACTTTTATCTCAGCTAGTATTTAAAATGTTGATTGAAAGCTAAACAAAAATTGGTTAGTGGAAAGAAGATGCTTTGGAAGAATTGAGTCAGAAAGTGTGATCTTTATTTAAACAAAAAATATTAGAAGGGGAATTTGGTGTCTTTTTTAATAAAATATGACATACTAATTTTTCAGATTTTTTTTTTTAAGAAGGAAGAGTGTGAACATGTAGTTTCAATTTTAAGGAAATTGATGAATATATTTTTAGACAAATATGTGATTTAAATTGAAGGTCAACACACAACAAGAGAAAGTTATGGATAGTGAAAGAATACAGAAAATTTCCACAAATAAAGACAAACTTGTGGTTTCTAAATTCAGAAAATAGATAAATAAGATTTTATTCATAATACTTCAGAAATATATAGATATTAAAAAGCTATTTTCTAAATTTTAATTTTATAAAATTAATAATTCTGAAGCTAAATTGAAGAATTTGTTTCAATCAATTTTTGTTGTTGTTGGATGTTAAGTAATTGATATTATTTACCTATTAGATAAGAAATTAAAATCTATACCCAGATAACAATTACAAATTAAATTACGAATTTTTTTCGAAGATTGATAACTTACTCTTTGTTTTCACATTATCAATTGAACACTCTATTTTTTTAGTCTAAAATGACATCTTATAATTAAGTGAATATGTAATTTTTTTGTCATTAAAATTTTCATTACATATTTAGTCCTCTAATTTTTATAATTAAAAAATTTCAATTCATTGTTAATAAGTTATTAAATTGTTAACAGAAAATATTGGCACATTTGTGGTACGTAATAACATATACTAAAGTTAACTGTCAAAGTTAACAACATTTGTGGGATATAATTAATTACTAATTTGTTAATAGAAGAATTAAGATTTTGTTAGTAGAATAAGTATTTAATTCTCTCATCAATCAATACTAGGGATGTCAACGGGGCAGGTAGGGTACGAGTAGTAGCTCTCGCGTACCCTACCCGATAGATAAATATCTATCTCGTACCTATATCCATATCCGTCGGGTATCCGTTATGCGGGTACCCGTCTATTTCTTTCATACCTGCGGATATCCACGGGTACCCGTGGGTATTTATAAAATTATTTAAAAAATAAATATTGAATCATAAATTCAAATAAAATAAAATACATTACTGTCAAATTTTAAATAAATTTCAAACTAACTCAAGTCCATACAAGTCCAAATAAATATAAAATGACGTTCAACACAATGGAAATTCTTTAATTAGTGTTTTGATCAACAAATTCACTTTCTCCGATTGATTGCTGAAAAATAATCAAATAATAAACTTCAACTGTCACGTGCCAAGTATTCTTATTTTGATTCAATCATTTGACAACAAGAGCATACCATAAACGTCACTATCTATATATGGTTTGATGTATATGCCCAATTTCAAAGAAGGAAAAGAGAAAAATGTCAAGGGATGTACTTGGAAGAACACAACGTACTAATACTTGAAGTTGGAAGAATAAAGACAGAAGACAAGATGTACAGCTTATAAAAAATTAGGACAAAATAGTTTTTACTAATATATATATATATATATATATATATATATATATATATATATATATACATACATATATATATATATGAGTATTTTTGTGAATTAAAGTTTAGCGGGTACGGGTATCCACGGGTACGAATACTATGATACCCGTACCCGCCCCATTAACATGCAGGTATCAAAAATACCCGTACCCACGGGTAACGGGTATTCATTTTTAATATCTATTTCCTACCCATTGCGGGTTTTATTCACGGATACCTATGGGTACGAATATTTTTGACATCCCTAATCCGTACACTTTCTATTTGAGATTATTATTCTCTTTTTTTTTTCCTTTTTTCTCTTTCTTCCAATAATAAACCATGGATTATAATATTAGAACGATACCAATCATCTTAAAGAGTTTTTTTTTTTTCCACTGCATCGATCATTCTTGTTCTCATTTTCTTTATAATTCTACTACCTTTTGTTGTTTCCGCATAAGGAGTGTTGCTTTTGCTATGTCACTTTGAAGAAGATTTTGTTACTTTCGTTCTATGGATAACAACAATGAAGCCAACATCTTCACATATTTTGGCCAATTTTTCTTTAAAAGTTTAATTTCAAATTTTTTATTATTCTCTTTAAATATGTTTATAAAAGATTCATTCAAACATTACCCATAGTTACCATTGATTGAATCGTATAAGTCAACCAATTTTGACTGGACGTAAAGGTAATGTGGAAAACAGTTGAGTCAAAATGAATCTGTGGGATGGGTCACTAAATCGTGCCTATATTTATTTTAAAATATTGTAAAACTGAAATGAGGAGAAAATTAAACAGAAAATAAGTGTCTCATTGAGTCTGCATATATTATTTTTAAATTTAATTGAGTCTACTTGGGTCAAATTTAGTCCTATAAAATTTAATAAAGATACTCATAGCAATAATGTCTATACTATGCTTTCCGATTAACGTGAATAACATAGCAATGTGCAACTATTATTACAAACAAATATTAATTCAAGAACACAAAAATACATTTAACAAGTTAATGCCTTATATTACACAGGCATTTTCCTAGCCAGGTTTTATTCAAAAAATCAACAAGATCAGTAAACTTTGAATCTCTCCTTTACTCAAAGTATTCATGTGTTTTCAAGTTATTTTACAACAAAATTTCTATTTTATTTCTATTGTATTAAAAATTATACCTATTTCGGTATGGTTGGTCAAGTATTCATAATTCTAAGATAATTTGTCTTACGATGTTTTTTTCTTTTGTTCGTTCAATCTCCAAGATCTTCCGTTTATCCAAAATCGCTTGAATGGTATCTGTAAAAAGTATTTTGATACTAAAGTCACTAGGTGATCAATCAAAAGGGTAATAAGTATTGTAATGCATGTGTTGAACAACCATATCTTAGATCTTTACTTATAGTTGTTATGAGTTTTAATCTTTTTGTTATCTAATTATGGTCCAATCACACCTTAATCAACATTAGTTGATTTATTTGTGCTTATTATTGACTAAGTATTAATTTAACCTTTATTCTACAATTGGTCGATCTTGTTAATAGGTCGGGACAATCAATCCACCAATTAGTTAGTCAATCGATCAAATAGTTGACCTATCAGCCATTACAGTCAATCGATCTTACTTATAATAAAAAATGATACATATACAATACAAAAGATTTGCAATTATAAAGATGCAATGAACTTAATTTAATACACACGAAGAATATAATAATTAAAGTAATAATTTACTGGAGTATGTATAAATGTATTTTACCCAGAATAAAATTTGCTTAAAATAATGTAAAATATAACACAATAGTTACTGGCGATGAATTATATTAACAGCACACTCTAAATTGTTTCTCAATGTAAATTTTACAGTTACATAAAGCATGCGAATTTAAAAAATCCATATAAAAGGTAACTTTATAACAAAGAACCGGGACCGTTAATTTTGGTGCAATTTATATAAATTTATTCAAAATCTAACATAATATATAATGAGGTACATACATTTTTATTTTATTTTAATTTTGATAATGTTTTAAAGTTATAGGATAAGCTTTATAAATATGACCACTAATACTAAAAAGGAAAAAAAGTAAAAAAATAAATTATAAGTAACATTTGATTTTATATTCGATAAGGGAATGAGCCGCATTCGTAAACGTCATATACACAGTTAAAACAACAACAAAAAAAGTTGAAACAAAAAATAAAATCACAATAGTGTAATTTTTTATTTATTTATTAACAATATTAAAAGTCTCAATTATAAATAAAACAATTTTATAATATATAAGTGAAGATTGAATTAGATTTAAACTTCACTTTCCAACAAATAATACACTCAAAGTTTATAAATTATTTTTTCTCAATTAATTTTAATTATTATTATTATTATTATTATTATTATCCATTATAATTTAATTTTTGTATGAAATTCTATAAGTGGTATACTTTTCATTTTGTTATTTAATCATTCATTCTAAATAAAAGAAAAATTACTATAATCAAATGCCTAAAACAAAACAAAAAAGTAGAGTAAAATTGTTTATACCAAATTTCTAACAAATGAAAAAAATAATAATGAAACATTACGATTTAAGTAACTCCTCTTTAAAATCATTATTATTTATAAATCATACTTAAAATTTAAAGTCATGGATATTAGTATAATTAATTTTAAAACTGCTAAAATTAGCATCAAACATAAAAAAATAAACTATTATAAGATGAGACTTTGTGTGTGAATCTTCTATAAGACGATAAAGACAAACACAACACTTACTTAACATATATTATATATCGAAATGATATAGTAATTTATTTAACTAATGAAACATGTAACACGAGTTGGTGAAGTTCATTACTTTTACCTCTGTGTTTACACTTTACAGATATATTATGATATATATTATGTGATGAATGATTAAAGGGACAAAGAGGACAAGGGGTGCCAAACAGAGCCTTAAGTTCCTAATCCCATTTCAGGGTTTGTTTGTTCATCTAGAAAGTCAGCCACCTCTACCTCACGCCACTCGTCATCTCATAATTCATCATTCATTTCATTCATATGTTACACTCTTTGACCCTTATTCCCCAAGCCACCAATCTTGGACTCAACATTCAAATATTCTCTTTTTCTGTTCTTCACCTCAGAACCCTCTAGACCCAGTTAAGTCCACAACAACACACCTATATATTCAAACCAAACAACCTCTGAGACAGAACCACAACAAGAATACTAAGTTTAAGTTGTTATGGGTACTCTTGTAGGGCATGTTGCTCCTGGTTTAGGGTTCTTGCTCATTGGTCTCTGGCACCTCTTCAGCCACATCAAGCTCCATGCTCTCAACCCCACTTCCTACACTGCCCCAACATGGTTCCCCACCTCCAAATTCAAGTACTTGGAGCTTCTCCTCATCATGGCAGCTTCCATGGCTTCCATCTCCATGGAACTCTTCATAGGCCCCGATCGCCACCAACCCTTCGACCCTGATGGAACCATCCCCTCCAACCACCTCCACAACTTCGAACACTCCTCCATCTCCCTAACCTTCTTCCTCTACGCCGCCTTCGCCCTCCTCCTCGACCGCATCCCCACCCCCTCCAAACGCGCCCTAACCCAACTCCTCGGATCCATCGCCTTCGCTCAGCAGCTCCTCCTCTTCCACCTTCACTCCGCAGACCACACCGGACCCGAAGGACAGTACCACTTCATGCTACAACTCATAATCTTCGTCTCTTTCTCAACAGCCCTCATGGGAATCCCCATGCCCAAAAGCTTCGTAATCAGCTTCGTTCGTTCCCTCAGCATATTCTTTCAGGGCTTGTGGCTCATCGTCATGGGCTTCATGCTGTGGACTCCAGGCCTCATCCCCAAAGGCTGCTTCATCAACCGTGAAGAGGGGCATCAGGTCGTCAGATGCCACGACCATGAATCTCTCCACCGCGCCGTCGCCCTCGTCAACATTCTCTTCAGCTGGTTCATCGTCGGAGTCACCGCTTTCGGAATCGCGTTCTACTTAGGTTTGGTTAAGTTCTACGGCGAAAAGGTGCGGTACTTTGCATTGGGGAACGAGGAAGAAGACATGGACAAGGAAAGTGACGACGTGGAGTCGCAAAAGAGAAGCGTAGTTGGCAAACCCATGAGCTTTATTCGAGTTGGCAAAAACTTTTCGCCTCTCGACATAGAAAGGTAGAGCAACGACGTTGAAGATATTCATAATTTGTGATTAGTGGTTGGTTAATACTTGATTAGGTGTGTGTTTGTACAGTGGGATTGGAGTGTTAGCGTTTGGTGGGGTCCTCTTGGATTAATTAATTGAGGCAGCAATAATGTTGTTGGCTCATGGAAACTTGTTCATGTGGGTTTATAGTTCTGCTTTCTGAGGAAGAGGATTTGTTTCAATTGTGTGTACTTGGACCATATCATAGTCATATCACACTCAAAAACATTATTAATCAACTGTGACTAATTTTGTGCTTCTACGGTTGTGGAATAGTGCAAGAAATTTCCCACTTACGTCAAATTTGGGTTATAATCATCACTTTCATTCCTATTACCATTGTCTTTTTCGATCCCTTTGCTAACGACGAAACCGGGGGCGTTGGTTTTTGTGTAGTTGATATTACCATTGTAAAATTTCAAATTAAAACTATTTTATTTCTTTAAAGAGTTTTTTAAGATATTAAATCATTCCCAAGCACGTAACTTGAAAAATAAATAAATAGCTGCATTCGTGGAATTTAAGTTGTTTCAAACATTATCCAATCATCTTCAAACTTGAATATTTTAATATTTTGAAATATTAGTATCTTGGTGTGAATCGTGGGTACAGGTTCACCAAAAAATGTGTGGTGAGAGGTGTCTCGTATAATGATTGTAACTTGTAAAGGTGCGTGTACGCTGCTGCCTGCTGAGTTGCTTAATAAATGTGAGTATAATTTTGACTAAAATTTTATATTAAAATTAATTAATTTAAAATACAAACAGCTTAACTCTAAACACTTAGAAAGAGTTGAGTAAGTTACCAAATTAAAGTTTGATGTGGGGGAAACGGGCCCGCTTGAAATAATATAACTATCAATGAATGTGTTATTATATGTTTAAAAAATACACTACTTTAAATAAATATATATATTTGGTATATTCTGTAATCTAAAAAAAAAGAATACGATAGTTCATAGAATTTTGTGTACATATAATATAGATATGAGATGTCATTTTCCGATAGCTACCTGTAGCTAGATTTCTCTAGCCATCAAACCAAGCGTTGCTTTCTTACTAAACGGTGAAAACGTAGTAAAAATTGGTTGTAGCATCGATGGGAGTGAATAAAAAGAGAAGGCAAAAGGAAAAGTAACTTTTTCGTTGGTAATGCATGTGCAAATGGAGAAGAAACAAGAACAAAGAGAGGGGCATTCTATCGTTCCAAATGAAGCTAACGTCATTTTGAAGTTTCCACAAGTATTTTATGAAAGTAATCTTGTCAAACAATTTTTTGTAGACTTTACTTGTCTCCCAAAACATTAGATTTAAAATGAATATAATACTCATAAACCATGTTTAAGACAATTTTTTTTATTGAATCAATCAAACTAATGAGTATTAATAAAGGTCAGATGCTAGTGACTAAATGTATGTTTTGTTTACGATTTTTTAAGAGTGATTTTTTAGTTCTTAGCGTAATTGTAAAAGAATAATAATTCTTTAAGGTAGGCTAAGCAAAACAAGTATTAGTTCGTATTTTTTTTATCCGGAAAGGTAAAATTTAAACATTAGTAAAGAAATTTGTCAAAAGAGGTTCCTAAAGATAGACATATATCTAGTAATAGCATAAAATAATTAGACAAATGCTTAAGGTATAAGGTAAAGAAAATATCTTTTCTAAAGTGTTGGTAATGATTAGGCAAACATTTTTACTGTTTTTTTTTCATCATTTTATATTAACAATATGTTTAATGTATCAAAATATAATAGATATTTAATGTGATTCTAATTGAAAATTTTAATTATTTAACCGGTGTCCCGAGAATGTGTTAAAGTAATTTATGTAATTTGCAATACATTCATATGTTAACTTATGAGAATTATCTTTCAATCACATTCATGACTACAATCATGCTATTAGTTGGTTCGAAATCTCGAACAGAATTTTTTTCTATTGCAGAAGAAAAAAAAAATAGTGCTATAAGAACATTAGCTAACAAAAGCTTGTGAAGATCAGTACGTGTAACATGCTAACAAGTCAGGCTCTTTGTCCAAATTCACATTCTTCCTATGTTCAATTTCAGCACAATAATGTACACACAAACAACTTCTGTCATGTGTACAGGATATGCAGGAACTTGAAATTTCAGTGGTAAATATATTCAGATCTAGCCCTTCAAATTTGAGCTTGCGTGTTGACGGTAGATTATACAAGTCTTCCATTAATAAGATCATTAACATAAACATATATTGAAGACTTGTGCAAACAGCAATAGAAATTACTTCATGATCTAAAGGATTGCAAGCTAATGTCCAATGGTAATTTTAAAGATCATGTTTGACTTACATCTATTCAAACTCAATAGTTCCTTAACATAAATATCAAAAGAAACAAAGGAAATTTCCAAAAAGGCAGAAGTACCACTCATAAACTCTACCTACGATCTTAACAGATATATTAAATCTATATCATACATAACAGATATATAATGGATTAAATTGGATCAGAATCCACCTTTTGTTCCCGCAAACTTACCATTCTATATTTCCAGTAGCAGATGTAGAACAGGTATTCTCCCTTGTGTCTGCTATGCAAACAAATTATTTCGAAGCTCGTATAAATGATGAGTAATAGTATGATTAAAGCACAACCAATAAAGAGTTGTTATGAACAATATACAAAATCAGAGCGCAAGATGATTCTCCAAAAAAAAAAAGGTTTCGTTCCAAAGATCAACATCTTTTTCTTTTAAATTAGCAAAATCTATGAGAATTGAAACTCCTTTAGCTATCGAACAACACCACTACACCCAGGAATTCTCTCCATTCTCCGATTTTGCATTACTCTTCTAACTGATGATACATCTTCCCACCTTCCTGCATCTGCATATATGTTTGATAGGAGAACTTTACCTCCGCCGTGAGATGGTGCCAACCCAGCCAAACCCTCTGCAGCCCTCTCTCCTATATGGACATTTCCATGAGTTCTACATGCAGCTAATAAAGTTCCCCATATCACAATGTCAGCCTTCATTGGCATGCTCCTTACCATTTCCTCAGCCTCTTCTAACAGACCAGCTCTGCCCAAAAGATCAACCATACAACCATAATGCTTGATATCTGGTTCCACATTATATACACTCTTCATGATTTTAAATATTCTTCGCCCAGGCTCCACCAGCCCGGCATGGCAACAAGCACTAAGAACTCCAATAAATGTAATTGCATTGGGTTTAATATTATACCTCTGCATATCAGAGAAAACCTCTAGGCACATGCTTGCATGTCCATGTGAAGCTAACCCACATATAATTGCGTTCCAGGGACACACAGAAAAGGTTTTGTCTCGGTTCTGATTGAAAAATTGTAAGGCACTGTTGATGCTTCCACATTTAGAATACATATCAATTAGAGCTGCACGTAAATTGTCGTTCAATGGAATGAATTCATTACACATGTATTCGTGGGCCCATCTTCCTTCCTTCAATGAGCCCATGGAGGCAATTGCAGAGAATACACTCACCATGGTAACTTCATTTGGTTTGATCCCACTTGCTACCATTTTTTGGAAGAGTTCAAAAGCCATTCGAGACTGGTCTGTTTGTGCGTAGCCAGAAATCATGGTACTCCATGAAAACACGTCTCTTTCTGGCATCTCCTCAAAGATTTTCCTTGCTGGGTCCATCATTCCATTTTTTATGAATCCAGAAACAAGAGCATTCCACGATTCTAGGTGATCTTTTACACCCACTTCAAATTGCAAACAAGCAAGGTCCATCATCCCACAAGCTGCATAAAAATGGATGATGGTTGTCTGTATAAAATTGTAACAGTCAAAGCCTTTCTTGACGACTATTCCATGCAATTGCAAACCATCACCGATTGCATTCAGACGACCACACGCTGAAACCAAATTCACAACCAAGATTTCATTAGGTGCAAGCCCAGTTCGTAGCATTGCACGATGCATCACCAAAGCTTCATGCAAACAATTCATTAGGACATAACCATCGATCATTGTGCCCCAAGAAATCACATCCTTATCAGGAATTCTCTCAAACAACTCCCTGGCCATGTCAACAAGGCCTTCCTTTGCATACCCATTTAACATAACATTCCACGAGACCAAATTCACTTCAGGCATCTTGTCAAACAATCTTCTTGCTTCCCCTACACCTGAACAAAGACAGTACGCACGCATCAAATTCGTTGAAACAAGAACCAACCCCTCAAGAAAAAACTTAATAGCCAACGCATGAATCATTTGACAATTCAAAGTTTCACCAACATGTGAGCAAGCATATATTACATTCGCCAGGGTCAAATCAGTAGGGACCACCCCATCCGACCTCATGTCCTTAAAAACCGCAAGAGCTTCCCGAAAGCAGGCATTTTGGACAAGACCCATTATCATGGTGGTGTAGGAGACACAACCTTTGTCAGGCATTCTGTCAAACAGTTTGCGGGCATTGTCCAATTGACCAGCTTTGACATACCCATGAACCATAATGTTACAGGAGACAGGATCCAACGTGGGACAAGAGTCAAACAGAATTTGGGCATCATTAATGGAACCGCGTTTTGCGTACATGTTGATCAAACTGTTTTGAATGAAAGTATTGGAGTGGAGTCCGAGTTTCAATGCCAGAGAATGGAGTTGGCGGCCATGAACGGAGGAGGAACAGCATTTGAGTGTGGAAACCAATGCAAGCTCGCACTCGTAGTGGTTCTGGTGAAGCCTCGCATTGCAGAAAATGCGAATGAAGTATTGTGGGTCCTGCACCTGTGGAGGGGCTTCGGTGGAAGTGGAAATGAAAAGCCATCCTGATCTTTGTTTCGGCTTGAGCGATGGAAGTTCGATTGAAAGGGGAAAGGGTAGAGATCGAGGAAAGCTTTTGAGTCTGAGACTCGCAGAAATGAACACCAACATGAGGCGCGACCATTACACTCAGGTTTGATTCTAGTTCCTTTTCAGGATTAAGTTAAGGCTATTTTTCTTCTTTCCAAATTTGATTGTTTAAGCCTATTAATTTAGAGAGAGAAAACGGTTTTAGTTTCTAATTTGTTATTTTTTTTTAGTGCCTTAGATAAAAAAAAAACTAAAAATAAATATATTTTTTAAATTTAAAACTGATAAGATGAATTTGGTAGAACTGAAAAGTAAAAAAAGATTACTTATTGTTTTTATTTAGTTGAATAAGTTTTATGATTTAAAATTTCTCAAAAAATGTTTCTAATTATTCTCATTACATTATAAAAGCTACTTAAAAATTACCAAATTATATAAATTTATATGATAAATGTTAAAATAAATGAGATTTTTATATCTGAATAAATAATATATGCACTTATAAAAAGTAGTCACAAATTACCATGTATAATGGATTTGCTATTTCTTATGATAAACTAAATCTGGATATTATTCAAAACATAAATGATAAAGACTTAATTACAAAAAAAAAAAAAATCAGAATATAAGTATCATAAAATAATAAAACCTTATTGGCTTTTTTTTTTCTTTCAAGAATTCAATTTTCAAACATACATCCATTTAATTCACTCATAAATGTGAATCATTTTATACTTTTGTGAATTTCATATATACAAATATGTTATTAATTTTGTTTCTACTCACAAGTTGATACTAAATTAATCTCACATTACTTTTACTTTAGGCTTAAATATTATTTTGGATTTTATACTCATTATTTTTATTAATTTTAGTCCCTTATTTTTTTTCAATTAAATATTATTTTATGTTAAATCAATTCAGTTTAATATTTTTGTGTTAACATCATATTTTTAAATATCATGTGTTAGATTGTAATTTGTTTTAGAATTTTTAAGTTGTTTTTCTTACATGTTAGGTTTGTATCGTACAATGTGGTCATGTCAATATTAGTGTTAGTGTTAGAATTAAATTACAAAAAAAGTCTATCGTTTTGAAATTTGTAAAAGATTTTTTTATATAAAATAGATTTAAGTGGATAAATTATGTTAAAAGATGTAAAATATATTAATAATTTAGTTTAAAATATATTGATTCTACATTTACATTTTTAATATTTTGTTTTTGTTTTTCTTTAAAAAGTTAGTTGGTTTTTGTAGAAAATAGTTAAATTTAAATTAAAAATAAAATTAATTTCAATATTTGGATGAAGTGATTTGATGTATAAATTTTAAAAAAAATCATTTTAACATATATATATATATATATATATATATATATAAGTTGTAATTATGCTTAATTACTAATTTGATGTTTTTCTTAGAAAGACTACACTATTTAGTTTAAAAAAAATGGAAATCAATTGATTCAAAAAGTATATATAGTGATTGAATTGAATACAAGACACTCACACTAAATGACACTACCACGTGACACTCATAATCGATGACATTAACACATGACATTAACACTAACACGAACACATGACACAACATATAACTTACACGTGAAAAGAAAAAACTTAAAAAAAAATTTAAGAAAAATTTATGAACTGACATGCGACATTTAAACATGTTAACACAATTTATACAAGTCTAACCGAAATTTAACATAAAATAAAATTTAATTAAACAATAAAATAACAAATTAATAAAAATAACAAATATCAGGATCAAATAGTATTTAAGCTTTACATTTAAAATACATTTTTTCTAACTTTTTTTTTTATATAGATTTCTACTATCTTATATTCATAATAAGTTAATACCGTTTACAATGTATTTTAAAACCATTTGATATTAATTCTTTATGTTTTAGTATAATTTTGTATATGGTTAATACATAATAATAACATCATAATATTTTTTATATTTTTATAATTTTCCAAATAAATTTTAGTCAATATATTATTTTCAAATAAAATAAAAAGATAAGTGTCATTCGTTAAAGGAAAACATAAGAAAAAAATAGTGTCATATACTAAAAACATATTAGTAATGACAATCTATTAAAAAACTATAAGGGTATTTGAGCATATTTTTTTGAAAAACTTTAAAAGAGATTATTTTCTATTACAGCGAATATGAATGACATTTAGTATTATATTATATGAGTAAGGGTAATTTATCCATAAAACAAACTATCCATAATAGTCTTACCTTTATGATATGAAGGCAAGTGTTCCTCAAAGAAATGTGGACTGATTCAAAGCCTATAACAAGGAAAAATATTCCTTGTACAGTTTTGTCACACTATTTTACCAAACGTGTTTTCCTACACCGAAATGTCATCTTGTCGACATTTAGATTATTCATGCAGCTGAAAATAACTAATTATTTATATGAATAATGAACATACTTGTATTGACTCAATTTAAAAAATGATAAGAAATATTTTAGACAAACTGTTCCATTTATTTAATGACTAAAATATATAAATTAATAAAGTGCTAAAATCCTCTCTATCACTACTGCTAAATCACTTTCTTATTAGTAAAAAAAAGATACCAAATTAAAAAAATTTAGACGCACACACAGTTCACTCAATAGGAGAAAATATATTTAGGGTTTTCAAATTAATAAATAGGAAAATAAGCGAGTTGGAAACTAAAAGCACACAGTTTCTTGCAGGGTAGAGGGTTCCAAATACGGATTTAGCAGTTTCAAAGGTGTAATGAAACATAAAAGTCCACATTTGGTACAATCACGATATTCATTCACATCATGATCTATGGCCTGAGCATCCATTTCAATCCATAATGTATAGTTTCGAAGGAGTAAGCAATTTTAGGACATCTACAATTAATGAAATGGGTCGATGATGAATAACATATTTATTGCAGTTAATCCTGTACGATCCTTCCAGAGTTTATATAGACTAATAGATTGTGCAGATATAAGGAAGGATTGCTAAGACCAGATTGCTATTTTTTTTTTCTCTTAAAAAAATGGTTCTAATCAGTAGTTTTTCCAGTTAAAGAGAACCAGAGAAAGATATAAATGAGATGCCAGGTACGAAAACATCAGTCAATCAACGATGATCTCCTCCATTAAGAGTAGCCCTGGGTTGGGTCCTGTTCAAATCATTAAAACCACAAGTTCAGATTTACCAGTCAAATAGTTATTCAAGTCCATGAAACAAAACTTCAAGTATGCAATTCAACTAGGTAACTTTTGGCCCAACTTTTAACCCCTTAAATGCATAAATTCCTCCAATTGGCTTTTGTAGAAGCACTGTTTTTTAGCCTTATATTAAAGAAAAATGTGTTTTTACATTCTCCGGAATAGATAAAAGTTTTAAGATGTCCACAACTTGGATTCAGTGGGATAACAACATAAATTTAAACAGTAAAGTTTGAGAGAGAAAAAATAAAACTAAGACAGTTTCAAAAAATAATTTACCAACAAACTTCATAGTCAAATGCAGGACAAGATAACAATCAGCAACAAGCACAACAGGTTGAAAATTATTAAACGCTTTTACTAATTCAGAAAACAATGATTATAGAACATAGGAAACACAGTCGAGGCCTCATGCTTTTGTACCAAAGTTTCTAGTCTCACCAATAATTGTAATGTTAATTAGTGAAAAGATATAAAATTGTGAGAGAATCAAATCAAATTTCCAAAACCAGCTGTTTAAGTTTGAGGTTACAACATTTCCAACTGGTGAAGGTAATAACAAAGACAAAAACAGGCCCATAGTAAACCAGGGTAGCATTTCATTGACGTCTCAAAGCCCCAATTTCTTCCATAGGTAATGTAAAACAGCCCTCTACAAGGCATCCACCTATTGAACAAACAGTCAAGACCCATTTGCAAAGTGATCATAACCAATAGGCATAATAGTCAACTTACAGATAAAGTAATACACACTGTACAACAAATTATTTATATCTAATATAGGCTAAGTTAGATTATATTGAACAATTATTTAGCTATAACGTTATGTTGGGCATAATAAATAGTGAAATGTAGTTCGTTGGTAGCTTTGTTAAGTCCAGGAGGACTAATAAAAGCCAGTGTACCACTACAAGCTTATATTATTGCCGTCATAATTGCAATCTGAACTATTGTATGATGAAATGAAACTGACTGATATAAGTTTCTAACCCTTTTTGAAAAATAAAGATAAGTGATAACAACACACTCTACAATCATTCTACTGTTGGCTAAAATTTAATGATAATCACAACTTTTGGTGAATTTTATTTCTTAATGAGCTTCTCCTAATTCTAAAGTGGGACCTACCAATTTTTTTTATTTTGAACAAATTTCAATCAGTAATAAAGGGAGTGTTGTTAGCACCCCTCATGTATAAACCAATAATATAACCACGACGAGGACAACAAAACCTTTTCCCACTATGTGAGACTTGGCTCGGGAAGGCTCATTTATGACAAACTTTGGTCTACTTCAACAAAGGTGGTTAAATTTGATTTTGTAAACTCGTGAAGGTTCTGTATACTCGACTTGTAAACTAGTAAAATTTTGAGTTACGTAATATAAACAGTTAAAAACCTATAATTGACTTGACACATATTAGCCTCTTTAAACTTGACTTCTCACAGAATAATAACTCAACAATTTAACTTCATACTAAAAAGAAAAATAACAAACTACAGTAATAAAATCGAAAAATTGGCAGTATTCAATATATAAAATTGGAGACAAAAATTCTTGAAATGAACTCATGAACAATAATAAAACATGGTATATTCATGACTAATACTTAAAAAACATATCTAGAGGATCATTTTAACACAAACATCAGATATGAAAACAAATAGACATTAACATGCTTCTAACTTTAGGTTATCTCATAAGTTGGGCCTTTAAGTTTAAAATTACAGCCCAATTACAATTAACTATTTAGAATAAACAAAATAAAACGTAACAAACACAGGAGTGTTAAAAGTCGCGTGACACACTTAACCTTCCTAGATATGAGATTTATTTATTTTTTAAATGCCATTTAAATTCTGAAGGCATGAAAGACCCAAACCCAAATCCCACATCTGATCCGGTTTTCTTTTTATTCCTTTGCTCCTGAACCCTGAACACCACCTTCTATACCTAACCCACTAGCTGGATTCATTGTATGCAACTGATCTGAACAACCTCACAAAGTATGCAATGCCTAGGATGCGGTTGCCGCTGTGATTGCCTTTGTCACAGACTTTGCGGCATTGTCAGATTATACTTGCATTACCCACAGTCAGAATTGTAGGATTCGCTTGGAGTTGCCTATAATACACGGATATGATACCATGCGCATTTAACATTGACACAATATGTCTCTTAATACGGCAATAAGATTATTATACAAATAACATGACACTATATTTGCAAGATACCTACTAAATTTTTTTAAAAATATATAAAAATTCATAAAAGATAATAAATATATAAAAACAATTGTGCAAATCCAAATTAAAATCACATCTCTTGGATCCAAAATAAAAAATTATAAAGCATTGTCATCATAAATTACTTTCTATTATTTACATACATAAATAAACACAATCAGTACTACTTTTTTAGAATAACTCATAAATAAAGAGCACAATTTCGCTCTTTGTTTTATGTAGAGAGCATGTTTTTATGTTCCTATATTACACATATAAATGTTTCAACAGCTTGGATACTTCATCAACACGCATGGATACGTGAAACAAATAAAAACATTGGTACTTCATAGGTTTGGATACTTTATAGATCTGTACTGGACTAGACACGAATACATGAAGCAAATTATAGTATCAGTGCTTCTGGGAGATTGCAATTCATTTGATACTTATTAAGCGATTTATGTAATACAATAAACAATTCAAACTCAAACAACACTCAGCGGCCATTACGATTCACATCATGAAGCTTCTAAATCCTATCGTATTGTATGATAATAACTCCTATTCATCTATGCACTATACCTAACAACAACATTATGGATTTTACACTTTTTGAAAATGAGATTACCTCAAATTATAACACAATTACCAAAGTAGATTGTCTTGTTAGTTGGACAATTAGTCCAAACTACGTTGTGTATGCAACAACAACAACAAAATGACCTCTATGTGCATATGATAAACCTCTTTTAAGGGATCCCTTGATATATCTCAGATTTCTACCCATAACATCCAAATAACTATGATAAGGGGAATTACGAAACTGAATAACACTACTTACAACAAACAAAATATAAAATCCCTTCATGGTTAAGTCATTCAGTTCCCAATTATTCTTCAATATCCTCCAGTAGTAAATTAATATTTTGGGTCAACCAAAAAGTCAATTGGCTAGCAATGCAGCATGCCCGCCTATTCCAAAGTTCCTTTGAGATATACAAGTGCTTGCCTTTGGTAAGCTACCTTCATTTCAAAAAATACTACAACGATCCTAGCTTTTGATAATGTCACTTCATCAACATAAACAACCAAGTAAATACACTCGTAGATGAACATTTTAGAAGCAGCGGTCTATTTCACTGTGGGTCATACTCTACTCAATCTCCCAAACAAAGCATCGAGTAAAAACCATACAGGGTATGACAAGAAATCTTACAATACGAATATGTTAAACATCATGTCCTCCTAGACCACCTTGACCATGTCCTTCAGAACCAAGGAAGAAACTAAAGTTGACAGGAGCCAAACAACAGGCAGAGCCAAACAGCATCAAACAACACAGAGACAGCACCAAGCCCCCACAGAAACAACAAGAGAGAGCCCTTAAACAGAGAACCAAAGCCCAAACTATAACAAAATAAAAAGAGGCACCAACAAACCAGGCAAGGCAAGCAGCACAGGCTTCGAGAACCAAAAAGGCAGCGCATCAACAAACAGCTGCATGTGAGTATGAGACGGCTGAGCAAGCAACTGTGATATGGTATGGCCAGATAGAAAGACATGATACTAAAGAAGGTGAACTGTTCCACAATGGCAGAGGCTGAGAAGGTGAACTGAACTAAAGAAGCTATGGCACCAACACATGAATTGAAACAGAAATTAGGGACAAGGATTTCGAAGAAAACTTGATTGGGTGGTAGCTCCAAGCCCTATCATATATATATATATATATATGTGTGTGTGTGTGTATAGAGAGAGAGATTGTACAAAGCTTTTCGTTCTCTTTATCAATAATAATAATAATTATTTTTCATCTTTCTATACTCTTTCTCACAATTAGGGTAAGAATATTATAAGATCTACAGATATTCAGCTTAATTGCGTACAACAAAAAAGAAAACAATTACAATGAAGACAATCAAAGATTCCAGTCCATATTTCATACAATCTCAAACAATGTAAATCTCAATAATAAGTACTGCAAAAAATTAAATGTAAAAAAAAAGAGTCAAAGCCACTATGGGAGAAAGTTGGATTCTACACTCTACATGCACATGCTATCTCATCTAATCCTATACAGTGAATTCTACGAGCCCCCAGATCATTCACTTAAATCCTCCGCAAGGCAAACTGATATCCCAAATCAGAATATCAAGCGCTCGAAGAATCCATTACTCCAACAGAGAAATGGACTACAAGACTATAACCAGCCTTTTACTTCGGCAGAAAAAGGCATCCATGTATGTATGTACAACTTAAACGCATCTCAGAAATAGGAACACACGGAAACTCACTCGGCGACACCGAATCCGAAACACAGAATCAACAAACTAACAGTATTCACCATTATAACCTACATGACTCAATATAATTATCGAAGCCCGTAAAACGAAACAGATCTGCAACTCGATCTAAACATTACACAACAAAGTGGCTACAAAGGCATAAGAAGAGAAAGGAAGAAACGAACCTCTTATGGCGTTTGCCCTTTTTGGGACCGGAGGCCTCGAGCTTGGCAACGGGGCAGCCGCAGGGCGCCCGGAAGAGCAAGAGGGCGCGTCCGTTAGGGGGAGCCATCTTGCGGAGTTCAGAGCGGAGACACTCGTAATCGGGGTTGGCCTCGGTGCCGCCCTTCCAGGGCAGGCGGTCAATTTCGGCAGAGGCATCAGGGGAGGGAGCGGAGCCGAAGCGGTGAATCTGCAAATCGAACTCCATGGCCTTCTTGAGGCCCTTGCATCCGGAGCGCTGACAGCGGCGGGATCGGGGGCCGCAGCAGAAGTCGGCGGCGGCGAGGGAGATGGCGAAAAAGAGGAGGAAGGGGAGGAGGTAGGAGAGAGGGAGGGAGGGAAGGAGGAGGGAGAGGGAATGGAAGATGTATGAGAAATACGAGGAGAGGAGGAAGGCCCCTGAGAAGAGAACGAGGAGCAGGATTAGAAGGTCCAAGGTTGCCGAGGGAGAGTGCTTGCAGTTGCACACATTGTTGTGATTATGGTTATTGCTATGGCTATGGCTATGGCTATGGCTGTGGCTATGGTTATGGTTATGGCTATGGCTTTTGTTATTCACATTGCACTGAACCATCATCCCTCTGCTCATTCCCAATCCCACCTCCTCCGCTTCCTCTTGCACCATCTTCATCTTCGTCTTCATCTTCTTCTTTACCCCAACCCAACACTCTTCTTTTTTTTTCCCTCTTTTTTTTAGTACTCCAACCAACACCAAATTATATTATTAACTAATACTTTAATTCTCACCCATGTTTGAATGAAATATAAATTTCAAGATTAAAAAATCAAATTTCAAATAATACGTGTTAAGGGATTTCGTTATAAAATACTAGTTATGTAAACTTCTTAATAATATAAACTTACAAAAACATATAAAAATATTTTTCGATCAATTATCTGTGCCTTATATTGTAAACTAAGAAAATTAAATTGACGGGTTTGATCTGTTTGACCAATGATTTTTTATATCCAATTACGTGAAATACGTGCTAAAATCTTGCATCGTTGTTAATAATTCGTATAAAACACAATTATCCTTCAGACAGAGAACATACTTGGTCTTTTGTAAAAAAGATATTAAATTTGAATTTAAGTTTTAAATCAAACTCGATTATAAAAAATAAAAAGAAATTTAAACGTTGTTTCAATTGGGATATTTATAAACGATAAACATATGACATCACCTTCAAAGAAATGCTTTATTTTAAAGTTGAGGACCTACATAGAAGAGATAAAAACATCACAATTTATTTAGAAGAGACAAAAACATGAGATCACTTGCACTGTTTGATTTAAGTAGGGATCTTTTAAGAAATATCTATATTTTTTGTCAATGACCTTCATAAATAAGAGTAACAAAGGCTCTTCTCACGAGTTTTGATAACAATTTATTTTGGTATTTATGTGAATTAAATTCAACACATTTTCTCTAAGTTTATTCAATACTAATAAATGAAGGAATCTACTGTGTTTTAAGGCAGGCTCTTTCCGTTCATTTTATGAATTTTTGGAGCTCTGACAAAGTCTTCTTAAACAATCAAGTTATCGTCCTCCTCGTTAAAACGAAAATAAGATAAAAAAAGTGATAGTTGCTAATATAAAAATGATTAAAAAATTACTTGGAAAAAGGTCTGCATCAACGTTAGAAGTCAAAATAAAATTTGTAAGAAATTCTAAAACGTTCTTTAAATATATATACATAACTCAGCGAGGAAGAGCGGTTGAATGTAATGAGCTTGTCGAAAGTTTCAAAATTACTCAGCAGGGATTTTGTGAATTTGACGTGTGGATGAATGTTTTTGATTTGGTGTGCGCGGTGGCTATGAATGCAAAGGCACGTATGGTTCGGTCTTAATACGTGGCCATTGGTCCTGTATGATTCTCTGTCACACGTTTTTCATGAAGTTATGATGAAGAATAATCTTGGTGCATAGAGATGAAGATGATCAAGAAAAAGGAACTTAGAACATTCACCATTTTTTATCTTTATGATGGTTTTTGCCATTAACGACAAACAGTGGTAAGTAGTGAGCTGAGCGCCAACATATTTAAGTGTCGGCAAGTAAATCATACATAACATAGTGGTCTTCAATTTAGAAAGCAAGGGTGCAATGTGGTCGATCATAAACTACAAAATGTTATTTATATTTCACGGATTTAGATTCAGCAGTGTACATAATCAAACAAAAAAGATGAACTTTGAAAAATGCAAGAAACTGTATTACATCTCTCATGAAGGGGTGAATCTATACATATATCATGTATTGAAAGCAACACACAACATTCCCAACACGAAGACACAGAAGGTCATAACTTACAATAATATACCCAAACACCATCGAGAATGTCACAAAGTAGTGGTAGTTTACAATGAGATAACTATGCAAATTCACGATCAGGGAAGAGCAGAGGAGCCGCGAGAGTCCAGATATACAATGCAGCAGTGACCCACTCGGTGCCGATTCGAACCCACACTGAGGTCCAACCAACATCTATGAGATCTGATCTCTCCGATGTGCTGGTCCATCCAGAGAGAAGCATGGCTGAATACATGCTAGCCAGGGCAAATATTAGGTGGAAGAATGAATACGAATAGCTAACGGGTCGTGCTTCCTTCTCCTCCTTTGTCTTTCCTTCTTCTACTTCTTCAAGAAGTGGTTTACTCTCGCCTGAAATATGTAACATGCAAAAGGAGACATAACCAGGATCATAATTTTGTCAGAGAAAGTAACAGAGTATAAAGAGAGAAGCTCTCAGAACAGACATCATAAGATAAGAGATCATAAAGGATAGCAAACAAGTTTTATTACCAAATTTAGGTGATGATGGTGGTGATAAGAATGTCTTGGAAGATCCAGCACGAAGGGCGGAATACAGCACTGATAGCACTGTTGTTAGCATGCCCAGAACGAGGGTACCTGTGCTAACAGCTCTGGACTTGTTGAGACCATTGCATTCGTAGTCACGAGGTTCGCTAGAAAGACCCGTGTAGCACACATAAGCACAGTAAAGGGAAATCACAGATGCAGGCAACAAGCTTCCATTCACCTGTTTTTGCACTTAGGCTATTACTCATTTTTTCAATGATAAAAAAATAAATTAATCTCCAAATGCACATTGATGAAACCATAGACCACACTCCTTGTGCTATCAAATATAATTCCCGAGGCACCAAATAAAAATAAGAAAATAGAACAGCATTATTTAGACTAATTTTCTAATCTTATTATCTCAACCCAACTAACCAATCTTTCACACAAACAGACACCGAACCAGACTCAACGATAACGGGTATCAACTAGCATCCTCCATCATCAATAGGGAAATATTACTAGAGTTAGGGTATAGACAAATGAAAACTAAGACAAGTAATATAGAGTATACTAGCCTCCTTAAATAATATTAGAGGACAGAGAAAGAAATAAAATCTTCCTTATTTGTGGGTGAATAATAATATGACAACTAATGTTTCATCAGAAATCATTTTGCTCTACTTGGTAAGATAGATATGTTAACAAGGTATTACCTGCTGGAAATACCCTTGATTAAAACTCATTATATCTGCCATTTTTCAATTTTACATATCCTATCAAAAATCCTGAGAATTATTTGAAAGGAAAAAAGAGGGTTGAAGAGGGGAATGTTGAACAGTTAGATATTACCTTACAATCACTCCTGCAAATAAATATTGCCAGAAAAAAGGCACAAAGCCACAGATACATTTAAAAATGCATGCGCCCATAAAAGAGAAAGACATGTGGCATTCATTAAAAGAACTATGTTTCATACGATGCTTCTTTCATGACACTCGTCAACATTAAGATACATCTTCCAAATTTTTACCAGTGCATCATTGTTATATGTATAGTTTGCTTCGTAATTGTCAATTAACAACTCATTCAGAGAGCTAATAATTTCAATTACTAAGAGCATTTCTAGTCTTACCTTAGGATGTAAGGCGATAATGGCAAACACAAAAGCAAGAATCATGGTCATGACAAGGAAGAAGATGTTGATGCTACAATCATATCCAGAAGGGTTGAACCAAATGAAAAGGATTCCTGACACTGTAAATGCTGCAATGTAGCATCCGACTGATACTGCAAGTAAAGCAATATACCTAACCAACAAAAATTATTAGAGCGATGGAGAACATTAAAATTATGGAGACAGAAATTCAGCATACCATTTCTGTTCATCTTTCTCAACCCATGCATCATTCCAAGAGTGAGTAAAGTCAAGTAAGATTATCACTTGAATCAATAAAAACAAGCCAGCCCCAAATTTTGCTATAAATCCTGTAAATATTACAGATATGCTCATGTCAATTTTAAATTAGGCTTCCCATTAGGTGAACAAAATCTGAGAAAAGAACGCATTCAGAAGTCAGACCTCCCATGCAGTTCTATATAGGTACTATAAGCAATTAGACAGCAGAATAAATCATACTAACAAGAAGATGAAAACCTTTAACAAAACAGATTCCTATACATCCAATAGTAAAACCTGAAAATGAGGAGATGAGTTTGTTGCTATTAAAATGTTTACATTTGCCAAAATACAACTTGTAGCCCTTGGGCAATCCTCCCCTCCTAAGCTAACATTTGGGTTAGAGTTTGACTCAATCCATTTTCAGTGTAATGTTAAAATCTAACTAGTCTTGGTGTTGGGCCACCGGCCATGTCCAGTATTTAGGCATAAGGGCAAGAAAGGTTTTGAATAGCACTGCTACAGGGGAGTAATGATCTACCAGGGTTGTGGTAGCGGAGACATAGCACGTGGAAATAAAGGGAGACCCGATAAACTCAATAAAACTTGTTAGAATAAACCTTTAATAATCTCTAATGTAATCTTAGAAAGTAGACTTTAAGTCTAACTTAATCTCATAAGATGAGATTTACACCCATTTATATATTATAATTTAGTTATATCTCTCTCACTTATATATTATAATTTAGTTATATCTCTAATTGATGTGGGATCTCCAATAGCAACACACACACACATCTTATTCTCCTTGAAACAAACCGATTCTAAGCTAAGCTGATATGAACCTTTCTTTTTAAGTCCAGCGTCCACAATATACAAGGGGCAAAGGAACAAAGCTATGACCCAGAAGAAAATTAATTTGATTTAAAGGTGATATAAGTGTAAAACAATTTTGAGCTTGCATCAAATTATATGTTGCCATATAATATAACCAACTAGATATACCACGTAGTTGTTGACAAAGTTAGACTTATTAAATTAAGTGTCAAGATTGGTAGATAGGCTAAAAGAATTTTACATTTAGAATGCATCAAAATGAAACTCAGACAAAAATTGTGATAGGTGTTGGGAAAGATGGGGTTATAAACATCTGGAATTCAGTTTCAGGGTCATGAACCATTGCCAGAAAACCTCTTTAAGAACTACTTTTCAATTTAAAATATAATTTGCCTGAACTGAATAAATCTAATCAGACTACATATTCAATCACCAATGCCAATAAGAATTGACAGCAAGAAAGTAAAGCCTACAAAACATACCATATACTAATATTATGATATCGGGAAGGAAGAATGAAAGGACCAGAAGCAAAAGCCAGACCACTATCTTTGCAGTCCAACCACCATGGTGCCATGAATCACGCCTGTCATTCTGGTCTTTCACACCAATCATAATAAGGGCTAGGAAACCAAAGAACAAGAAATTTCCCAAGCTCACTCGAAGAACTGCTTGAACTTGATACCATTCGTCTGTGTGGGTATCGGATGCACCTATCCCTGTATTTAAGAGTTAACATACCACTACCACATTATAAAGGAAAAATATTCAATATTCATTCCACACACCATGTAGCTTTTTCTGGCAGAGTGTCAAAACTCAACACACCTTATAATCATAATGATAATGATAATAATAAAATTCTTCTTAAAATATTATCAAAACTAAACATACACTTCATATTTTTCTTTATGTTTCCATTTGACAAAAAATTCAACCTTTTATCTGATAACCTAAATCATACAAATAAACACGAGGAGAATGAGGCTGCCCACAAATACAAAATCAACCTCTCAATTAAGAAGGAGTACGTCTGCTAGCTACTCATTCACTAACAACCTCTTTCTTACACATCCTCTTTTAATGATAAAAAATTGTCAGAAACAACAACAATATCTTCTAACGCATTCTCTAATATTGATTAAAATTTATTAGGAACGAAAAAATCACAAGTGGGGAGTTCACTAAATATGAAGCGGAACCTAAAAAATTACGTGATTTCCATAAATTTAAGATAATGGTAGAGATTGTGTAAGAGAGTATATTGATATAATTTCTCCTCAACAGTATGCATTCCAATTCTGAAAAGGCTAGGGCATGAATATGAAGCAAGATTGATCCATTTAATCATTCTTGAACCGTGATGAACACAAATACCCCCAATGGGGAATTAAGATGAAAGTTGAAAGATTTATAAAGGGAATGGAAAGTACATGGGAACTTCTCCAAAAGGGGTGCCCCAACTTCTCTGAGGATCCAAGAAACGACGAGAGATGCACCGAAGAGACCGCAGTAACCGATTCTTGCAGATTTTTGGGAGATGCAAGATGCAGTAGAGGTACAGAGACCACAGGCCAGAGACGCGCAGCAAGAAAAACAACACGACATGATGACGACGACACGATGACTGTTTGTTGAGGCAGATAAATCCTCTTCTTCACGCTTTCTCTCTCCTTTCACAGACAGTGATGATAATTTCTGTTGGATTCAACGGACACTGTTTTTGTTCACAGTATAAAACATTTTATAAAACATAATTAAAATAACTTAATGTTAATTAACCTATATAGACTTTGTCCTTTTTTACTTATTTTCAACTGACCAAAGTTTATGTGAAAAAAAAAATCAACTTTTGATCCTGAAAAGACAAAAAACTAAAGTTATTAATTGCTTGTACTTTTTTAAGCTTTGAATAAAATTCACTCCAATACAAGTGACTGATCATAGTTAGATATAGAATATGTATAAATATGATTTAATGATAAATAGTGTGTGTGTCAATTCTTTTCTTTTGGGTTATAAAAGTCTTCAGTTCAAAGGATAATATAAAAAATAAACTAACAAATAAGTATACATCTAAGAAATTTCATCTTTTTCATCCGCGTAATTTGGATATTCGCTTTAAATAAAAACGTTTTAAGACAGACCACTTTTCATTACATTCTGCTGTGTTTTTCAGATTAAGCATTTAATTTCGTTATCTTTTACAGCATTATTACCTGAATAAAGTTTTCTTAATTTGATTGTACATCTTTATATTATATTAAAATAAAAATATTTTTGGTAAACTTTTCTTTTTCATCTAAAATGTTTCTAGTTCAATAGAAAAAAGAAGAAAGTTATGTTATACATTTGTTGTACTTTTTTTAGTTTTAATTGGCTTTATTAGGTGGACCTTTAAATATTTACGTATAAATTTGAATAAAGGTCATTAGAATGATGACACAGTTCCTTTCTTAAAATATTTTGTTTTCTCGTACAACAAACTTTTGACCATTTTAATATTTAGTATAAAAACATCTTACATTAACTAAAATATAACTATCTTAGTATATTATATTAGAATTGTCAAAATTGATAATCCGGCTCGATTCAGCTCAACTCATCATAAATTGATCAGTACATTATATTAGAACTGTCAAAATGGATAATCCGACTCGATTCAGCTTAACTCACCATGAGTTGATCACTTAGTGATCAATCCAACCCAGCTTACTTATTGTGAATAAAAAAAAATTCGAACCGAACCCACAACAAGTTGGTGGATTAAACAGATTAGCTCACGAACTTACTTAATTCAAAAAAAACAATTTTTTTTTATTTTTTTTCAGTCAAAACTAAATTATAATTCTAATTAAAATCTAAGTAAACTTTAATATAATCCAAATACAAACAAAAATCACAAAAATACAAATTATTTATGTGTTGGCTAAAAAAAACAACCTAACAATCTAACCTAACCCAAATGCAAAACCTAACTTAACAAAAAAACATTTGTGTGACTCTTTATTTGTAGATTTGTGAACTAACCCGAGTGAACCGAATTTTAGATGAACTGAGTCAAAAATCAATCCGTATTGAAATCTTGTAAAAAAATTTTAACTCAACCCGACTCAAACTCATGGTGGATCGAATTGACTTGGGAGTTCTAACTCATTTTCACAGCTTTAATATTAATGTATTATTTTAATCAATGACATTAAGCGAGATAATAATGTGAAAATTAGCAATATTTCATTATGTTCGATGGAAGAATTTTTAAGTGTTTTTTTTTTCTTTTATAAGTTGTATTAAATTTTGCATTGAAATTAAAATATTTTTTTAAATGTTACAAAACATAATTTTTATGTTTACATATTTCTCTTAACGTTTCTTTATAATTAAATTTAAAGATTTCTATAAATTTGGATATTTTTAATTGAATTTTTACTCGATTTTTTATTTAGCAAGCATTATTTTATTTTTTTTTGTATTTTTTAAATAAGTTTCTATCGTTTGATTTTTTCAGAGTGACTTAAATTGGTATTCTTTTTCATCGTCTTGTTTATTTATATATGCATATTAAAAAAATCTAAGATGTGATGTTGTTAATATAAAATGATAGTATGTTTAATAAATTTTATTAAAATATGTTAGGTAACGAGATTAGTATCTAACGACCCCAACTTAATACGTATAGCTATATTAGAAATTATTATTATTGATGTAATGGATAACCACGGATTTTTATCATTTAACTTATTTTTAATAAAACCAATAAAAATCATTTGTCAGAAACAGATAAAATAAACAATAAATTTTCAAAATCTATTCAACTAAAATTTCCGGGTAAACCTTTTTTTGCTGAGAAGTTAGTTTCTTGTTATTTGGACAAAAGGGTAGAAATGGGAAAGAATGAAAATGAAAGAGAAATTTCTAATTAATTTCATTGATGACATAAAATAAAATTAAATAGGTAATATAATAAATCACTAAAATATTTTGATTAAAATTTAATAAAAAATGAGTGTGAATTAAAATTGAAAATTTATTAATTATAAAATAAATATTTTATCAAATTAGAAATAATTAAAAATTATGCACAACTTTTTCTCACACAACAGTTTTTAAAAAAAATTATAATAACATTAATTCATAAGTTAATTGATTGAATTTAAATTTTTTTCATAAAATTAATCACTAAATATTAAAGTAATTTACTTTCAGAATATATAAACATTTAAATGAACTTTTTTATTTTATTTTTTGTTATCATATTTTTATTTTAATTATTTTTTATATTATATTAAAAACGTAATATTTATTATATTTGTCTACACATGAAGAACATGGGACTTTAGTATGGATCAATTTTGTAATTATTATCACTTTTTATTATTTATATTAGGAAGTATTTTACTTTATCTGAAACATAATTTGCTTGTACCAACGCTTTTGTTGGTTAGGACGATGTAATCATGTGCTGTCAGTACCGATAATAAGTTGAACAAAATGAATAAGACACTATTTTCGTATTTTCGTAAGTGTGTGATCCATTATTATATATCTCTTATAACAGTATCTTATGGATTCAATTAACCAAAACTTCAAATCAAAGATTATATACTCATTAAATTCTTCTAAATCCAATTTAAAATCAGAAACATTCCCTTTGAATTTATCAAAGTATTGCATGCCAAAAGCTCAATTGAAATTATTCTACATTAAAGTTAAAAACCACAAAATTAATTATTAAATAATTTCATCATAATATATATATATATATATATATATATATATATATATATATATATATATATATATATATGATATTAGTCTTATATATATAAGACCTTTGACACCACTTTAACCTTTAAAACATTAAGGTAGTGTTATTATGAGTCTTTATTTTTATATAGTGTTTAATTTTATCTTTTCTATCTAATATAAAACTTTTTGATTTACACTTGAATTTTTTCAATGATCTTTCTTCAAAAATGAGTCCTTTATTTTTTTTTTCATATGGTATATACTTTTTGACTCAAATTTAGACTTTTTCCGATAATTCTTACTAATATTTTGTTTACAAGCAGTTAAAGAATCATTACAAATTATTTAGAAAACTTAATCGATGAAGAGAAAAGGACATAATGCAGGATCATGTGTTATTTTTGGATAAGGTAAAAATAGAAGAAAGCAACAGAGAACATGAAAATCACAAATTTTAATCATACTGCAGCCGCCAGCCTGCAAATGACCATTACAATTACTGAAACATCAGTTTTCTTCTTTCCCTGTACCAACTCTTGATAGTTCAGTCTCAGATCTCAACAACCCTTCCCCAGCATATCCATGTGAATAACTAATCACACTACTCACATAATTGCAATTCTCTTGCCAAATACTACAATTCTCAAACTCACTGTTAAGAAGATAATCATTTTATCATTCTCTACACTGATACACCAATTATCTTTTTTTTTTTGTGCATAGTATGTTACTTATGTTACTAACCTAGTTGATGAATGCGAAATCTGGTGATGTGTTCAAAAGGATAATGAATATGATAGGACCTCCAAAAGGGGTGTATCTGTGCTCTGGACTTCCATCTTCTGAGATATAATGAATTATAGATACACATGCAAAAACAACTTTTAGTATTTATAAACGTTGGACTTCGTTACTTTAAGGATGATTCTGATGATCTATTACAAAAATCTTATATATGTGCTAATTATTCAGTTCCATGTCTAGACTAGACATAGACATGTACTGTTTCAAATTCAATGGGACAAAGTATATCTTTCTCCATCACTCTGATAAACAGGTTTTCCTGACACACGGATTAAAACTTCTCTGCATGCACGATGTTTATCTAATAAAAAGAATGTTAGACAAGGTACTTTTCTTGTGTGGTCTCAGTTAGTCACATCATGAACTGCAAATATATATCATCTCACTCTCTCTGCTCATTATTGCATTTCACAAGACAGCCAACAAATTGAAGGCACAGGGTGAGACTTTCCACCAGCCTGGAGTGTTCTTTTCTTTCATTTCGGATGAAAAAACAGCACAAAAGTCCAACCCTTGAAGTAACATGTCCCCATGGCTGATACTCACCCTTCAGCAACTAGCTTCACTCTCATTGGTGCAGCACTGTTCCTACTCCTCTCCGTGGCTCACATTTCACCATGACTATTTTACTAGGCCCCATGATAGCTGGATATCAGTGGATTAAATCCTTAAGGTCCACAAAGATTAGTTTCATGTATGCCATAAGATATCTTATCTATGATACTTTTTCTTTAAGATAAGATACGCGGAGCGTTTCCTTTTTCCAATCTTTTCCGAAACAGTGAGACATTATTTGACAAGCATACAAGTCACATGCTTCTTCACCTGTTTGAGGAAGAACAAACTAAGCTCCCCATTATGACCAAGAGTCTGCATGGTGTGAATCTCACGTGAAGTTTTGGCAGCATCGCCCAAGGCTGGTGTAAAATACAAGCCCTTGCATGTGTCTCTCATTTGAAATTCTTGAGGAAGGAAGTTATAGAGACGCTTGATGTTTGAGAGGATAATGATGTGAGGTTAGTCACTGTTTAAGATAAGGGTAGTGCTTTCTGTACTTGTTAATCTTTTCTGTGGAAACGACAATCACCGATGACCGATACTGTTAAACTAAAAAGCTATGCATTTAAGATGGAATTTGGAAGCACGTGTATTGGTATACAATTCAAGCACAGGTGGAGGATTAACATTGGATGAGGCATTTCAAATCTGGATGTGTATCAAATTCGCATATTCCCTCTTGCCACATCGGATTTTAACCTTCCATAAATATTGTGCCTTACCAGTTATTAGTAGCAACGGATCGAGTAACAGATGTTATACAAGTAGAGAGTTTTATGATGAGAAACATGGGTGGAAGAAGATATGCCAAGTGGAAGAGAATCGTGCAGCAGCAAAGGGGGAAGCTTTATATTATGAGGATTTGTATCTCTATGCTGCTTAATTGGCATAAGTACTCTTAGCCAAAACAACTTTTTGAAGTACTTTCAATCAGGTTTTAGGTGCTGTATGTATCTACCTCACTGGATTACTCTATTTGACTGTTATCCTTAGCCACCAATGATCATTTGTATCTAACTTTTTCAGACTGTATTTGAGGTTTTAAGATCAACTCAGAAGTGTATATTCTCTCTCTCAATCTCGCTTTTTCTCTCTCTGGCCCCCTGGAGCAACCATCTGTTAGTGTGTGTTTGTGTTGGCTCAGAAACATACAAACACAAAAATAATATATTCAAAGGAACCTTTTTGCTGTAATTCCATGCTTGTTGCATGTCTTATGTCTTGTCTCAATTCTTGAACATGCTTAAAACCACTGATTCCAGTAGAAACTGATGTTACTTAGACAGAATTGCTATTGGTATTTACAAGTTAATGTCCTTATATTAACATGACTGTCATTACAGACTTCATATTTCAAGAATGTTTAGATAAATACTTGTATATTTTTCATACATGTGTAATAATTGAAACTATCTGAGAGAATAGATAGATACAAAGTAATGATGAAAGAAATAATAAATAAAGTGAGAGAGGTGGTGGTAGATAACATACATAGGCAAATACGGACAGGGTTGGTAATTGTATTAGTATGAATATTGCAGCAAGTCCTTTTCAAGTGACCTTGGGAGGGGACAATGTGACAGAGACCACTTTGACATATAAGATTCCACTTGAACCTATTCAAGCCACACACACACACACACCTACTACGCAATTTCTCACATTCTCCCACTACTTCCTTTCTATATATAGAAGTGCTGAACGTCTATGTTGTGAAGGCATTTACTGCATATGGCAGGACATTTGTTGTCATTGAGATCTCCCAAGTTTCAGTTATGGAAACGGTTCTCAAGGCTCTTTCGGGAGCAGAAAACTAGATTCTATATCATATGGAGGTGTATAGTGATCCTTCTAAGGTGGCAGGAACGGTTATGAAGGTGTGTATGATGATTAAGGGAAAGATCATCAAAAGGGTATGCTGGTGAGCTTTCTGATTATGTGCAAAAGTTATAGATAAGATACCATACCAATTCAGCAGCATGGTCCACTTCAATCAATTAGGTTTGAAGATATATGTATATTGTAATACTATATCAAAAGTTACTTTTGTGTTCTTTCTCTTCTCTATTAGTCCAGGATGTTAGTGCAGTGTTTATAACAGAAGGGTGTAGTGCAGCTTAGACACAGTAAAAGAATTTGAGATGACTTCGGTGGTTGAAAAAAAAAATTACAAATTAAGTATGTCCCTGGTTTGATGTTATGGAGGTTGTTTTTGTTGACTCTCTCAGAAAACATTTTGCAATTTTGAATTTTTGATATATGTTGAAAGAAATATCTAGATAATAATTTTTTTAATTAACTTTACAACTTCACTTCTTTGATTTATGTCAACATATATGTTTTCTTTATTTAAAGGGAAAAATTATGAAGAAAAGCAATAGAATAAAGAAGTAGGACAAAAAGACTGTTATTTTAAATGAATAAAAGCAATCGATGAAAAAAATTATTCACTTGTTTAGATTAGCGCAATCGTAAAGAAACTAAACTCAAATTGATCAACATGGCCACCAAGTTGATTATGAAAGGACATTGAAAGCTGATAAAAAAATTTGAAAGGACATTGAGTTGATCGCGATCGTCATTTTGGTCTCCATTTTCTTCCAAAGTAAAGCACGTTTCTCTAACTCCCATTCTAAACAACCACTCGTTGAGTTATTTCAAGATTTTTATGCATTCAGCTCGATGCAACCAATTGAAGTTTATGAAAAAATGTCGCTGAAAAGCAGAATATAACAAAAGCATCCACCAGGTTCAAGTGTACCGCTGGATGGTACAACACGAAAGGGTATGGACCAAAGTAGAAAAAGTAAAAAGGAAAAACAATTACTGTGAAAAATTAAACCATTTTAATGACAATATAAATGAATAAAAGAGTAGGATGTTTTATTTATTGCTTTAATATTTATTACTATTATTATTATTATTATAAAAAATCATAACTAATTATAAATAGTCAATTATGAATGTCCACAATCGATTATACATAAAAATATTACAAAACATCTATTATTTTATAAAATAAGGAATAGTGTTCTCTTTATCTAAAAGGTTAAAATATTGCGTTATGACACCGTGAAAACAAAAATGACTTGGTGAATTGTGACTACACATTATGGTATATGATTTTAACCAATTTTTATATGAGATATATTTGATTTATCAAGTTTAAAAAAGTAATACTTAATTACATTTTAAGTAAGTATTATGTTTTTCCATTTTACAGAGAAAATATAAAATGTTTTTAATCTTTAAAAATATAAAATACGATAAACATTTACTGTATGAAGAAAGTAATAAGAAGTAATAAGATGTGATAGGAGAATTTAAAACTAGTGGCCGCTCGTCGTTTCACCAAAACAGTGTATTGGGGTTTGTTATTCTCACCCCATGACTTTGCTAACTTCACTCTTATTTTTATTTTTAGTTTCCAAGCCATTTTTACCTCATATCACCACTTCCCTAAAACCTTTTATTCCTCTGTCACACCCTTTTTCTCTTCCAAACAACAAAAATCTAACATCTGATCTTTGCCTTGTTGCCAGCATGTATGAAGCAAAGCACTCACCTCCTTTTGGATGATATCATCTTCTCTTTATACTTTCAACCTTACTACTTATGAACAGAACAATGCGGATAAGAGATACACAAACAACAAAAACATATTTTTAAATTCTATGTGATTAAATTAAACATGCACATTGGATAATGAAAATTTCACCTTTCCATTTTTTTTATATTACAACAATTTGTCAAAGGAGGTTAATGCTAAATTATAAAGTTTAAAATAAACTAATGCACACATGTCAAAAGTTACATTAAAAACTGCAAGTGTCAAAAAATGTCTTCATACAAAATAAAATCAATGGTGACAATTAGATTAAATTTTGTATAATTATTAGTTGACATTTATATGAAAATTAGAATACAAACATATAACTAATTTGTTATTTGAAAAAAGTCAAAAAAATTTATATATTTTATTCGTACCTATAACATATTGTCTCATTTATGATGAAATTTGTACTTCAAACTTCGAATGCATGAATAATTTATCTTAAACGAGTGATGTATGAGATTTCTTTTTCCTGGAAAAAGGGTGGATATTGACCATTAATATAACATCTATCACCTTTGTATGACCATATCCTTTCGTATATATTATTTATGCACGAAAAAGGACGTATAATATCCCCTCCCGATAGGAGAAAGAGCTCACTGTGGCCTTGTATTCGATCCATCTTCCTCTGCAGATTTCTTCACAGTTAGCCCTGTCTTACTTTGGCTTCCCTGAATGATTAAAAATCAAGACCAAAAATTATTTGATGCCATAAAATATATATATATATATATATATATATATATATATATATATATATATATATATATATATATATATATATGAGAAAAACAAGGCCACTCCGACATACAAATTTGGAATCGACTAAAAAACCACTAATGTTCTCATTGAACCCATCATAAGTTCATTTTAAGTCTGCTGTCATGGTATGAAGCCTTTCATGGGAAAAAGTATAACAAGATATAAATCATTTCAATGTATCTAGCATACCTACAAATCATTCAAGGTTGCATGAGAAGTAGGCCATATTAAAATGAAAAAGATTATATTCTATGACAAACATGAAATAGATATTAAAATCATTTTTTTTTTAAAAGGACTAATAGTTTGTCACTTACAGCTCCCTTTAGACCAGTCAATCTTCGGATTGATGGGGCCCGTGCCACTGAGGAAGCAGCTGCGGCGGCAGCCACTCGTATTCTGAAATATAAAATAGGTAACATTCAAATTCTGATTTACAGCGGTTTCATACTAGTCAGCAGATTAAGATTTGACGATAATTACCTCTTATGAACATCAACATATTCATCTGTCTCATCCACAATCTCCTCCTGCATCATCGGAAACACATGCAATCAATATTGAGAGAAGAAAGATGTAGTAGCGTACTGACGATGGGGGAATATCTCAAAATACTGTAATTTACTTGCAAAAGTTCTTCAAATACATCTTCTAATGTGATAATACCAATCACTTCACCATCATCCATGTTATCCGAAAAGGAACCATTTGTGGTGGCATCACTACGTTGCAAACTAGTTGACTTATTAATGCTTGGAGGTCTTGAAAACTTATGAATGTCAACCACGACACTTTCCATCTTCTGATCATCCTGCTTCAGAAGTAATGGAGTAGTCAATTGTGAATCCCCATTAACCCCTTTATTTCTTTCATATGTCTCTGCACCAGTTATTTCAGGAATTATCTTTCCTTTCCCCCTAGCTCTAACAACAGCAGCCATGTGACTACTACCCTTCTGAAACTCATTCAATATATCGTAAAGAGGCATATCCGCAGGAACTCTGTAAATAAAATATAAAACATTATACACATTCCTTGTATTGAAATTAAATCTTAAAGAGAATAACAAGATTATAAATTAATAAATCAAAAGTTAAAGATATGAAAATCATTCACATGCTTATATCCAAAATCTCCTGGTGCTTTTAGGAGACTTGATTCTTGACAAGGGGTACACTTTATAACTAAACGAATAGGAATTTGATCCTTAAACACCCAAATTCTTGATTAAACTAAATTTGAGAATCAGCTAAAAGCGATAGTGTTTTGTCCCTATTGGAAGGCCAAAGGGCTTTGCAAGAAGGTGTATCAAAGATGTAAAATTCACAATTGTGACTCCATTTAAAATTTAGCTCAGTATAGTTACTCCCTAACAAATGTACCGTGGGATTCTCCTGATGGAAACAGCACTGACAGGCGTCTCTGTTTCAGGCCTTACAGTGAGAAGACTTTTGACCTAATTTTAAATAGAATTTAAGTGAAGAAAAGCGAATATAGAAAGTAATTAAAAGGGATAGACTAAATTCAAGTCAACGGGAGAGGATTTAACACCCACAAGTAGAAGCCCAATAATGTTTTTTGGATTTCCAGAATACACAGGAACTCGGCTGTGCCCACGAGCAAGAATTTTCCCCATTGCCTCCCTGATTTGAGATTCACAACAATGGTTAGGGGTGAAAATTGCAGAGAGTGAATACATACATATACTTTGTAGCCAATAATTATACTCTCAGTATGCAACTGACGTCAGGTCCTACTTATATTGAGGGAGACACTACCTAGAGAAATATTAGTCACATGTTCCAGTAAAAGCAGTGGAAAATAAATATATCTTCAGCAATCAAAAAGTCTTTATAAAAGCAAACGAATTCCTCTTCACTCAAAGATCCATTTTTCAAACAAATTTGAATAAACTATTTAAACCTATTCTATTTAAGAATATCAACCCCTTTGCCACAAAAAAATAAGTTACTTGACTGCCGCCATTGTCAGTTGAGTTGATCAATCTTAGCATGCTATAGCTTATAATAGGTGTTTTAATAAGTAAATCGACAAGCATTAAAATTTCTGACCATGATCTCTCAGTTCTATGTTTTCAGTAACTTGGGTAATGCATCCATTAGTTGCTAGTATCTGGATTTAATGAGAAGGATGCCAATCAGACAAGGGAACAACCCAGTTAGGAAATAGGAACAGCATTCGAAGGTACTTGTTAAACATTCTCCTTGTTAACTTTATACTTTAGAAAATATAGTATATGTCCTTCTTGTAACTGTAAGAAACCGTTACACACACACACACACATATATAGTGCTGAAAGGTGCAACTTGGACTTTTCTTCTGAATATCACAAATACTTGAATACAAACATGCACACATTAATGAAGAATTGGGGCTTTTTATGCTTGACTTAATAATTGTCCCTTTACAATATCCAAAATATAGAGTGAGATGCATACTGACCAGTCCAATTTTGAATTAACATCCAAAGAAAAAGTTGATTCGATAGGGGTCATGGCCTCCTCAGCAGTCTGCTCAAAGAAAATTCAATATTTGGAGAAATGAAAGGTGTACACAAGTATGCTGCTAAAACAGATATATAAAATATATCATGCACATGTCAAAATAGTACAGTATGATAATTAATACTAAAGGTAAAAAATAAAGAGAAAAGTTTAGTACAAAGAAAAATATATAATTTAGAGAATACAAGATCATGGAAACTGAATGGAAAATTTTGCAAAAGAATAAGTAATGCTTCAATAGGCCTATAGAATATTTAAAAAATACGACACTCTTTTAAGCATTTCTTATACCCATGTATCTCCAATTCCATGTCCATAACCCCTTGATCGTTCCTTGTATCCAAAACAGAAGACACAAACAGTCTGATTGGATAAGGTGTTTCTCACATCTTGATGCATGCTGAACGGGAATTCTACTCTCATAAATGTTCATGTGATGGGAATTCACATACGCTACAACTAGTTAGAAATTATCAAATCCATGAAGCAACCCTCGCCTGTTTCCACATTCCATCATCCTTAATTGGTGTTGAAATTATAAAATTACAAAATAGGTTATAAACATGAATCTCATATTTTAAATTATATTGTACTGTCATTGTGTCATACGAAATATTGATGATATGTTGATATTCAAAATATATCATGGGGGAAATGTGCTGTTTACCTTTTCAGTCAAATCTAGGGCTCCGCTGATAATTGTTGTCTCATCATGCGTAAGCTCTCCACCTTTCCCAGCCTGAAAACAAGAAAATTCAACATTTCCGAATCAAACAGCAATGACTACAATGGTGATAATTGGATAATTTTACCAATTTTGACATGACAGATTCCTCAACTAATCATTCATAATAATACATATTAATTTCACACCTCCTTGCTGTGGATTGAGACAAGAGCTTTTAACTGAGCTCGCCTAAATAAAGCCTCATCATGCCCCAATAACCTGTCTAGAACCTGGAACAAATATCAGTGAAAAAAAGAAAATGTATGCCGTGACCTTTCTATAAGTTGTTCCTATATACATTTTAAAAGGACTATTACTGTCAAAAAAGACGAGTCTAATCATCTGGTTTTTGACCAAGGGCATCCTATGTCGTTACTACTCAGTTGCTTACATACTGATGTAAGAAAGACTAGAAAAAGCCTTATACACGCGATTCGCAAACTGAAGTTTCATGAAAAGATCATGGCCATGACATGAAATGCTAATTATTTTCACTTTTCATCCTCTACTTTGTTATATATCATAATGGTTATCCGATAGAATACAAGGAAACATAACTTCTACATTAATGCATAATCAACTGCATCAATTGTTCATATACTAGAAAAGATGCTAATTTATCCAATATATCATTAATTACCTTTCCAATGGGATAAGCAACCGGATAACAGATTATCATTAAAATTCGGACAAGCCATACGAAGTTAGCACCTACAGCAAGACCATATCTACTACATATTGATTGCGGAATAACCTGAAACCAGAGAGGAAAAAAGTAGTCTATAATATTCATTGCTTACGAGTGTTGATGGTAAACCACAGAACCATAAAATATGACAAAACCACGTACCTCCCCGAAAAACAGAACGAAAGTCACGGAGAGAATGATGGCAACAAACTGATTGAACATCTTATCTAGGTATATTGGAAGGGCCTGCGATTGCAAGTTTCAAAGCAACAGCTGCTTAAAGATTAGGCATGATCAACTAGCCAATGCAAAGAGTATATATGCATAATCAATACATACAATTACTCCGCAAAACCTCCAACATCCAAAAAGAAGATTCGTCTATCATTCTTACATAACACGGCAGTGTTTCAATTTACGCGCCTACAACCTTTCCCAAGAAGCTAGTTTCACAGTAGACCTCGTTTCAAATTGATCTCCCGTAAAACATCGCATGAAAGTAAAGTAGTCTACTGAGTTGTAATAACCTCTTCTCCAACAGACAAGTTATAAATAGAAATTCATACGTAATGGAGCATAGCAATCCAACAAATTACCTACCTCCATGGCAGCAGCATTACACAGAAGCAGAGTCACAAGAAGCTGGTGTTGTTTTTGAACCACAGGAAGTATAACGGCTGCATAAGGACATAAAAAATTATGTACAACTCCTTAGTTATCAAAGAAAAGCGCTCGAAACTACGTAATCCGATTAGGTTATGCGAAAAATCGACCGCCGAAAACAGAGGAACGGAATAGAAGACAAAAAAAAAAGGAAGAGTATAAACCTGCTTGTTTTTTCTCGGAGGGAGAACCGCTGCGCTGAAGAATCTCGAGGTCAACGAGTCCGAGAGACATGAGACCTAGGGTTAGACCGGACATGATTCCGGCGAAGATGACAAGGAAGCAGGAGATGCCGGCGTAGACGAACCACCATACGGATCCGAAGGGTGTGCCTTCAGGTTCTCCGAGTTGGTCCTGAGTCACCATTAACGCACTTAACACATTCATAGTCGATCTTTGTATTATTTTTCTTCTTCTCACTTCTGTTTGTTTTTCTTCTAAGTCTATGTTGTTCTCTGTCCTTTCTTCTACTGTCTGCAAATGCAGACTTGCAAATGCTATACCTCCAATTCAACTCCTTTAACACGTGGCGGAATCAAGTACCTTTTGCGTCGATTCAGTGCATTCAATTTACACGTGGATGACGGGACTGGACTTACTAGAATTTCGGATTTGGTACGAGAATACAGTAAATCAACGATGTTAACTCATTTTTTCTATTTATTTTTAATTTATTATTCTAATCATCAATCAATCATTACATCATTAAAAAAAATTAAAATAAATAATTTAATACGTAATAAAGTAAAATTGGTTTAAAATATCATTATCTTAAATCACTATTGTATTTAAAAAATATGTTTAAACAAAAATTATGAAAATGGATAAGTTCGTTACAGCAATTATGTTTTCAGGTAGATTTTTTACAACTTTTAAAAATACAAAGAAATGGCTCTTTAAAATGCAATTTTTTGAAAACATAAAAATAATTAATGGGAATCATAAAAAGTATAAAGATGGACTTCTTATTAATAGTTATAGACATAATAATTATAAAAAATAACTTTGTATTATTTATTTTAATATGTAACAAAATTATCCTCGTAAATACTATGTAATTTATTCGCTAATCAATTCTTTTTTTGGATATTGGCGAAAGTATAAAGTTGATTAATAAAAATAAAGATAAAAATGTAAAAACTAAGATTAAAAATGTATTTCAAAAACAACAATTATAAAAATTCATTTCTTTATTTTTTGTTATAGATATAAAATTATCTTGGTGAAAAAATTATCTTTATTATATATATATATATATATATATATATATAATAAGAACATTTTCAATATTTTATTGTGATAAATACTATTATCGTTAATAATTTATTCATTCCTAGTTTCTATTATATCTACAAAAAAGTTGGATAATAAAAAATAAATATATGAAAAAAAAAGGTAAAATTTATTTGCAAATAATAGTAAACAAATTATTATTGATTACAGCTAGGGATGTCAACGGGGCGGGTAGGGTACGGGTAGTAGCTCCCCCGTACCCTACCCGCTGGATAAATATTTGCCCCGTACCCGTACCCATATCCGTCGGGTATCTGTTATGCGGGTACCCGTCTATTTTTTTCATATCCGCGGGTATCCACGGGTATCCACGGGTATTTACAAAAATATTTTAAAAAATAAATATTTAACCATAATTAGTGTTTAGATCAACAAGTCCCCTTTCTCCGATTGATTCTTGAAAAACAAACAAATAAAAAATCACTACCAATTTATATTGTAGTTTATTTTTGAATGAAATATTAAAGAAATTACTAACTTCATCAATGTCAACCTCTTACAACATTGTATAAAGTTTCATGTTGTCCAATTTTAATCTAGAAGAGCCTTAAAACATAAGAAGTTCAGTCAAAATTTCTAACAATCACTTAAAAGTGTTAATTTCATTACTTTCCATGTTGGTCCATAACATCAATACCTCCACAGTATATGGAAGTAATTTACTCATTTGTGGGGTAAGAATCTGACCACCATTATTGGATGAAGATTCATAATGTTGTTTACTAATATATATATATATATATATATATATATATATATATAT